>Ga0155952_1022_pt1 | contig 58526 bp, 50 predicted proteins | sample RifCSPlowO2_02_FD_107606 | JGI IMG/M metagenome (GOLD analysis project Ga0155952, IMG submission 107606) | Gallionellales bacterium RIFCSPLOWO2_02_FULL_57_47
AGCCGTTGCTGTTGTAGCTGTTGTTTCCGCCGGGTAAAAAAGTCGTGCCGCGATACTGCACGGTGCTGTCGTTATAGGTGGTGTTGGCGCTGAGATTGACCGACGGCAACAACGCGGAACGGCCCTGCGGCAGCTTTTCCTGCCCGGCGTGCAGCGCGGCGCGCGCGGCGGCAAATACCGGATCGTTCGCCTGGGCGGCACGGTAGGTTTCCAGCAGGTCGGCAGCGCCGGCCCCGTTGACCGCGAAAAAGACAGTTGCGTAAAAAACTTGTTGTGGTAATCGTTTCATAAGGTTTTGCACAACCTGTATATTAGATAATGCTAATGTTACAGCCAATCTGGATATTGTGCAATTCAATCCTGAAACCTAGAACACGAATCGTTTGGGCTGTTGCGCATGTTGCAGGGGAGCGACGCAGGTTTCCATAATGTTAACGGTTTCAAAGGTATCGGGAGCGACACGAGTGATCAGCCTGGCCTGCATCACCGGCGCATCTCCGACAATGGCGAACAGTCTCCCGCCGACGTTCAGGCTATTCTGGAATTCTTCGGGCAGCACCGGGGTTGAGCCGGTCAGTACGATGGCATCATAGCCAGCACCACCGGCCCAGCCATGCGAAGCATCACCAATCTCAAGCATAATGTTATCGCGGTGGAGCGCAGCCAGGTTTTGCCTCGCTGCAGCACTCAACTGCGGCACGATTTCAACTGAAGTTACGCGCCCCGCCAATGTGGACAACAGCGCGGTCAGATAACCGCTGCCGGTGCCCACTTCCAGCACCTGGTCACTACGGTTGAGATGCAATTCCTGCAGGGCGCGCGCCTCAAGCTTGGGCTGCCACATGGACGCTCCATAACCCAAGGGGATTTCCATATCAGCGAAAGCCATTTCCCTCATGCCATTCGGCACGAAGTGCTCACGGCGAACGTGTTTGAGCAAGTCCAGAATCCGACCCTCAAACACATCGCAGGGGCGAATTTGTTGTTCTATCATATTAAAGCGCGCTTGCTCCACGTTCAGCATTTTCATTCCCTTTGCATATATTAATCAGGCATCATTCCTTGGACAGTATAACAACACGTTACATCAGGCTCAAAGCAGAACCGATAGCAAGCGCAATTTATCATTTTAGCGCCGCTGTTGCGCTACCAGCAAAACTGCCATTTTCTGGAGTGTGCCAATGATTCGAACAGTCATACTCAAATATCGATGTTAAGCCGTGGCAGACCGCAATCCAGGGCGCGCCTCGGTGCCGGGCAAATTTTGCTACACTGTCAATATCGCAAACAACCCGGAGTCACAGCATGCTCAATCAAAAGTTTTTTGATGACCTGTCGGCCAAATTAAACGAGGTGGTAAACAGCGGCCCCGCCAAAGACATTGAAAAAAATGTGCGCGTCCTGCTGATGCAAGGTTTCGCCAAACTCAATCTGGTGACGCACGAAGAGCTCGAAGTGCAAGCGCAGGTGCTGGCGCGTACCCGTGAACATCTGACCGCACTGGAAGCGCGGGTCGCGGAACTGGAAGCGCAGCGCAACAAGGCCGCTTCATAAATATGAGCCTCGCGGTTCTCTACAGCCGCGCGCTTTCAGGAATGGAAGCTGCTCTCGTCACCGTTGAGGTGCACATCGCCAACGGCTTGCCCAACTTCACCATCGTGGGCCTGCCGGAAACCGAAGTCAAGGAAAGCAAAGACCGCGTGCGCGCCGCGCTGCAAAATTGCCAGTTCGATTTTCCGGCGCGCCGCATCACCGTTAACCTCGCTCCCGCCGACCTGCCCAAAGAAAGCGGGCGATTTGATTTGCCCATCGCGCTGGGCATACTCGCCGCCACCGGTCAGATTCCTTCCGACAAGCTCGCCGAATACGAATACGCCGGGGAACTTGCGCTGACCGGCGAGTTGCGTCCGATACGCGGCGCGCTGGCGATGACTTATCGTGCAGTCAGCAGCGGGCGAGCTTTCATCCTGCCGCAAGCCAATGCCGCCGAAGCCGCGCTGGTGGAGGATGCAACCGTGTTCCCGGCGCAAACGCTGCTGCAAGTGGCGGCGCATCTCACCGGCAGATCAAAAATTGCGCCCTATATTAGCCAGCCGCAATCCATCCGTCCGCACTACCCGGACATGAGCGAGGTGAAGGGACAGGCGCAGGCCAAGCGCGCCCTGGAAGTCGCTGCGGCGGGCGGGCACAGCGTGCTGATGGTGGGGCCGCCGGGCACCGGCAAATCCATGCTTGCGGCGCGCTTCCCAGGCATCCTTCCGCAAATGACCGAGGCCGAGGCGCTGCAGAGTGCGGCGCTGCAATCGCTGGATGGCGGCTTCGATGTGGCGAAGTGGAAGACGCGGCCCTATCGCGCGCCTCACCACACCGCATCCGGCGTAGCGCTGGTCGGAGGAGGAAGCAATCCGCGTCCCGGCGAAATTTCCATGGCTTTGCACGGCGTGCTGTTTCTCGATGAGTTGCCGGAGTTCGAGCGCAGTGTGCTGGAAGTGTTGCGCGAACCGATGGAATCGGGGCGCATCACCATTTCCCGCGCGGCGCGGCGCGCCGATTTTCCCGCGCAGTTCCAGCTGATCGCCGCAATGAATCCCTGCCCGTGCGGCTATCACGGTCACTACAACGGCAAGTGCCATTGCACACCGGACCAGATTTCACGCTACCGCAGCAAGATTTCCGGCCCGCTGCTGGATCGCATCGACATCCAGATCGAAGTGCCTGCGGTACCGCAGGATGATTTGCTCAACAAGGCGAATGGCGAAGCCAGCGCGGATTTGCGGGCGCGTGTAGAAATTGCGCGGCAACGCCAGCTTGCGCGCCAGGACAAGGCCAACGCCCAGCTTTCGGTCACTGAAATCGACGCGTTATGCACGCCGGATGCGCAAGGCATTGCGCTGCTGCAACAAGCCATCAGCCGCCTTAACCTCTCCGCACGCGCCTATCACCGCGTGCTCAAGGTGGCGCGCAGCATCGCCGATCTGGAAGGGATTGATGGCATCGCGACCAGGCATATTGCCGAAGCGGTGCAGTACCGGCGATTGAGCTTTTAAGGGCGCAGATGCGGTCAGCGGCTGCTGGCCATATCGATAATCGCTGCCCTCAGCTCCTGCTTCAGGACTGAGTCTGCCTGGTTCAAGGCGCGCTTTGATGCGCTTTCCGCGTCCGGGGCGTTGCTCTTGACGGTCCAGCGCCTGATGCCGCGCACACGGCCTGTGCCCGTTTCCGACAGGGTGACTTCCAGGACACCGCGCTGCCAGTACCAGCCGTCCTGAAAGCCAAGGTCAGCCATTTCCATCCGCGCCTGCAACACAAAATCCGGGCTCGGACCGGTCTCGATCATGAAACCGGCTTTGGCCAGCGCGCCGGACACCACTTCCGCAAAGCCGGGGGTTGAGCCGGCAGCTACCTGTGATGCAATCCGCACCCGCTTCAACAAGTCGTCCAGATCGCTTTTAAGTTTTGCGCTGTTCCATTGCGGTTCAGTGCCTCGCCCGGCGGGATCTACAACTTGCAGGGACTTCTGCAATGACTCGCGCTCCTGCTGGGCATCCACGGCCAGGCTGGCCGCTGCAATTTTCAGGAACAAGTCGCTGGCTTTGCGGGATTGCTCTACATGGTTGCCGGTAGCCTCATCCAGTTGGCCGATTTGCTGGCGCAGGCTGGCAGCGGTCTGCAATCGCGGCAAAACCGCCAGCGCGTGATAGTTATTCGTGGCGGTGTCCTGCCACAGTTCCGCAATCTGTATCCCGCGGATAATCTGGCTGGTATGCGTGGTGATGCGCCGGGAAGCCTGGCTCTCATACTGGCCCGGCGCGCTGGGGCCGGCCTTGAATTTCTGGACATCTTCGCTTTCCGCCGCTACGGCCACCTGAAATATTTTGGACAGGTCGGCGCGGGCGCGATCCTTGGCCTCTTCCTGCGTGGCCGCCTGTCCGCGACCCATCAGGTATTGCGCACTTTTATACTGGGCGCTGTCGCCGGATATCCAGTCGGGTGCGGCGGGAGGCTGGCTGGCGCAGCCGGAGAGGAGTGAAAGCACGCATGTCATGAAGGCAAAGTCAGAGAGTTTCATTTGCATCTCCTAGTGGTGTGGCTGATTGGGAACCCAGTGCTGGGTCAGATACGTCTTGCGATTCCTGCTGATGGCTACACCCGGATATTCCTGGGTCGCGATGACCTGTTCGCCAGCCCCGAGTAAATCAACCGTGATGGTGTAGCTGCCGGGCGGCAACGAAAGCCGCGCCAGCTGGACGTTTGCGGGTAATGTCAGCCAGCTGCGGGTGTCGGCCCGCTCGGTGGCCGCAGCCGCCATCCGCACGACAAAAGAGCTGAGTAATTCTACCGCAAGGTCGTTGTCACGGTTTCTTCCGGCGCGATCCACAGATTGCTGCATCACAACCTTGGACACCGCACGGGCGATTGAGCGCGCCGTTATCGCGGGCATGCGGGAGTCCAGGCTAGCCCTGGCAAGGGCATCAATGTCTTCCATCATCTGGGTGTAGGCCTGCTTGCCGGAGACGCTGACGCGGGCGTTCAGCACGTTGTTGGGCCGGGATTCGTGGTAAGGCAGCGCGATGTTTACGACCACGGGCAGCGCGGGTGTGATTTGCTTATACCGCGTGGTGGGATCTGCCATGACCGAGTGGGAAGGCGATGTAGCGCCGACAATTTTTTCGCGCTTGACGGGCGCCAGGCCATTGTTCAGGACGAAGACCAGTTCGCCTTCCTGTTCGCGTATCACTTCATGCGGAGTTTCGATGCCGAATTCCTGCCTGTACTGGGCAGCCTCATCCGCCAAACCCTGCCGGTGCGCCAGCCGCAACAGGTCATGCTTGAGCATGTCCGGCATCGCCAGGCCATAATTGACCCGGTACTTTTTGTAGGCCTCGTAGGCCTTGCGGTAGGCAATCATGGCATCGCTCCATTCACCCAGTTCCTCGTAGATCATGCCGGTGAGGTAACGGGATAGCGCATCTTCGGTGAACTTGTTCCCCGGAATTTTTTCCCCGATCTCACGCAGCCTGGTGTCCACCTGAAGCGCCTCGACACGCGCTTCATCAGGCTGTCCGAGCTCCAGGTAATTGAGCGCCATGTAGAGGTGCACCAGAACCTGTTCGTAGTCATCACCGGCATAACTGACGGTCGCGTCGTTGACGACGAATGACAGGGTATTCTCGCTGACGCTGGCGGCATAAAGCCGCTCCATTTCAGTCTTGGCCGCTTCCAGCGCCAGATTGGAGCCGGCAAAATCGCGCTTCATGCGCAGTACCATGCCTTTGTCGAGCAGGTACAACACCCGGCCGGTTCTGGAGCTGGCTTGCTTCTCAATTTCCTGCAGGGCGGCATCGTATTTTCGGCTCGAAAGGCTGTGTTCGATGACGCCGAAAGAATCACTGTAGGTGGCGCACCCCGCCAAAACGAATGTCCCGAGCAACAGCGCAACGCGGCACGCAGCCCTGCTTACCGCCATCAATCGGCCCGCCTTCAATTACCCTGCCTTCAATTGTCTAGAACCTCAGGTTGCTGCGCTCCACCAGTTTCTTGATCTTCTTCTGGCCGACCCAGACCTTGCGATTGTCCGCCATGCTGATCAGGGTCAGATCCACCTGGTAGAAACGCAATTGCGTTTTGCCGGAGGCATCAATGATGGTATTGATGGTTCCCTTCAGCATGAAGTCGGCGCCTTTTTCCTGCCCCATAGGCTTGCGCGTGACCTCGCTGGCGTGGAGATCCTGGTCCTTGCGCTCATCGCGGATTTCCAGGCGCTCCCTTGAAGAGGCGACGAATTGCACCTTGTCGGAATTGATCAGGGCACGTTCCATGTCGGCGACAAAGGTGTTGACGTTGATGTGCTCGTGGCTCAGGTTGGCCACTTCACCCACGATTACCGCCGGCTGCCGTTTTTGAGCGCGCGTAAACTCGCCAAGCCAGGTGCGGCTCAACACGTCCCGGATCATCTCTTCCGACACCTGTTGCGAGTCGGTATCGTTCCAGGCGCCGCTCAGGTCTTTCACTTCTCCAGCATCCATCCGCGTCACCGCAGTGGAACAGCCGGTGGCAGACAATACCAAGGCCAAGGCTAGCATTACGGCCTGTGTGTTTTCAGTCAGTTTACAGCGCATTATTTATTCTCCTTTGCGACGCGGTCAAAAATGTTATCGGCGCTGGTCTCGATGTAGCGCCTCAAGTCTTCGTTCATGTCCTGTGTACCGGCCAGCGTGCTTTTAACATGCTTCATGTCCAGTTCGGCGATGGAATAAATGATGTTGGTTTTTTTGTCGCGCCAGCTGCCGATGATTTTGGCGCCGGCAAGGTTGACCCTGGTAAGACTCTTGATCTGACGCGTGACAGACTCCTCGGCAACACTGGCGCCGCCAGCATTGGCGGAAGACCCAGTCCTTGCAGAAGACAGGTAGTCGCTGGAAACCACGTCCATGTAAGACGACAGGATCCGCGCCACTTCAGCCCGCGCCCGGTCATCGGCGGCAGATTTTTGCAGGGCCATGTCACCCATCGGGGAGGCCGAGCCCACACCGTGGAACAGGCGGCCATCCTTGTCATTGAGGATATTTGTGCCCTCATTGACCCAATCCGGGGCGCCCTTGATACCCAGGTCGCTTTCTACTTTGGTAGTGCTGGAACAGGCCGAGACGGCAAGCGCAAACAGCGCCATTAATGACAGTTTTGCAATGAGATGGAAGTTTTTCACGATTTTCTCCTGATGGAAGAGGAAATAATTCGACAGTTGCTACGTTGGAGAGTTGCGACGACAGGCTGCGAAACCATCATATGTGAAATGACCAGCCGCCGCAATGCGCGCCCGGGTGAGCAAGAGCAGGTTGAGAGTTATGCCGCACGCAGCAGCTTATTCAACACACCCTCAGGAAAACCAGCGCAGCACAGCGGCGGAACTCAGCGCCAAAGCGCCCAGGACGAACAAGGCAAGCCAGGCATGACGGCTGGATGCTGACGAAGGATGAGCGAACAGCAGCCACGCCGCCAAAGTAAAGCCGAGCGCCGCGCACGCCATTTTCACGCCGAGCGCGGCCACGGCGATGCCGTGAATATCGGGGAACTTCCCGTAATGGTAAAAACTGATCGCGCCGAAAGTTGCCCCGCTTGCCGCCTGAATCGCCCAACCGATCAGCACTATCCAGGCAAGCCGGCGTTGCACCGCTGCTTCGCGCCACGCAAGCGCGCAGGCCGCGCCGCCCACCACCGCCACCGCCCCGAAATTATGCACAATCTGGGTAGCTGCATAGGCAAGGTTTTGCCAGTCCATCGCTAATCTGCCGTGACCTTGATGCAGCGCTCCACACCGATAGGCGTGTGATTCTTGTCGACCATTTTGGCGCAAATTTCATGCATACCCCGCGTCATGGGATCAAGTGTGTAGCTACCCTTTATTTGGCGCAGCAAACCGGTTTCCTTGCCATCCACGTAAAGGTGAGCATGATCGCCACCGCCCCCCAGAGTGACTTCATAGTCAAGTCTGCTTTCCGCTTTGGCCTCGAGCCTGGATCCATCGGCAGGAGAGGTGATGTCGATTTTTGGCTCGGCGGCTACCGCAGGTGAAGCGGCAAGGCTTGTGAGTATAAGTACCAGCATAGACAGGTAGCGCATGATTCCCTCCTTAATAATGTGATGAGAAATGACCATAACCCCGTAGATACAATAGCGGTACACGCATATCGTGTCCTGCATACTAGCACTCACCTGTAAACTATCAAGTCCCATGCCAACACGCTGCACCGGCAATCCGGCATGTTAAAATCCGCGCTCATTTTGAAGCCGGCAAACCATGAATCGCACACCTCACCAGATTGAGCAGCTCCTGCAACAACGCATCCTGATCCTCGACGGCGCGATGGGCACGATGATCCAGCGTTACAAACTGACCGAGGAACACTATCGCGGCATCACGCTGTATGGCGATTACACTGGCAAACGCCAGACCTTTGCCAGCCATCCGGTGGACGTGAAAGGATGCAATGACCTGCTGCTGCTGACCCAGCCGCATGTCATCGGCGGGATCCACCGACAGTACCTGGAAGCGGGCGCGGACATACTCGAAACCTGCACCTTCAACTCGACTTCCGTATCGATGGCGGATTACGAGATGCAGCATCTGGCGTATGAACTGAACGTCGCCGGGGCGAAGCTGGCGCGCGGGCTGTGCGATGAATTCGGAACAAGGGACAAGCCGCGCTTCGTCGCGGGCGTACTCGGGCCGACCGGACGCACCGCGTCGATCTCGCCGGACGTGAACGACCCGGGTGCGCGCAACGTCACCTTCGACGAGCTGGTGGAAAGCTACGCCGAAGCGGTGCGCGGCCTGCTCGACGGCGGCGCGGACATGCTGATGGTGGAAACGATATTCGACACGCTGAACGCCAAGGCCGCGCTGTTCGCAATCGAGCGCCATTTCGAGCAGCAAGGCGTGCGAGTTCCAATAATGATTTCGGGAACGATTACCGATGCCTCCGGGCGCACGCTGTCCGGACAGACTACCGAGGCATTCTGGAACTCGCTGAGCCACGCCAGGCCGCTGTCGATTGGGCTCAACTGCGCGCTGGGGGCAGAACTGATGCGGCCTTATGTGGAAGAGATGGCGCGCGTTGCAAACTGCTATGTCAGCGCGCACCCCAACGCCGGCTTGCCCAATCCATTATCCGAAACCGGCTACGACGAGACACCGGAAACCACCGCGCGGCTGGTGAAGGAATTTGCCACCAGCGGCTTCCTCAACATCGCGGGCGGCTGCTGCGGTACGTCTCCGGCGCACATCAAGGCGATTGCCGAGGCGTTAAAGGATGTGCCGCCGCGCCGAATTCCTGACATCGAGAAGAAGCTGCGCCTGTCCGGGCTGGAGCCGTTCAATGTCGGCGACGACTCGCTGTTCGTCAATGTCGGCGAGCGCGCCAATGTCACCGGCTCGGCCAGGTTCAAGTGCCTGATCCTCGAAGGCCGGTACGACGAGGCGCTGGAAGTCGCCAGGCAGCAGGTGGAAACCGGCGCGCAGGTGATCGATATCAATATGGACGAGGCGATGCTGGATGGCGAGGCCGCGATGGCGAAGTTTCTCAAACTGATCGCCTCGGAGCCGGACATTTCCAGGGTGCCGCTGATGATCGATTCATCCAGATGGGGCATCATCGAGGCCGGGCTGAAGTGCGTGCAGGGCAAGCCCATCGTCAATTCGATCTCGCTGAAGGAAGGCGAGGAGAACTTCATCAAGTACGCCACGCTGGTACGCCGCTACGGCGCGGCGGCAGTGGTGATGGCCTTTGACGAACAGGGGCAGGCCGACACCTTCAAGCGCAAAACTGAAATCTGCAAGCGCAGCTATGACATCCTCGTGAACAAGGTGGGCTTCCCGCCGGAAGACATTATCTTCGACCCGAACATATTCGCGATTGCCACCGGCATCGAGGAGCACAACAACTACGCGGTGGACTTCATCGAGGCAACCGCGTGGATCAAAAAGAATCTACCCTACGCGAAGATTTCCGGCGGCGTTTCCAACGTGTCGTTCTCGTTCCGCGGCAACGAACCGGTGCGCGAGGCGATCCATACCGTATTCCTGTATCACGCGATCAAGGCGGGGCTGACTATGGGCATCGTCAACGCCGGCCAGCTAGGCGTGTACGAGGAGATTCCAAAGGAACTGCGCGATGCGGTGGAAGACGTGGTGCTGAACCGCAGCCCCGATGCAGGTGAACGCCTGGTAACACTGGCCGAAACGGTGAAGGGCGGCGGCAAGGCGCAAGTCGAAGATATCGAATGGCGCAAGGGCACGGTGCAGGAACGCATCACCCATGCGCTGGTGCGCGGCATCACCACTCACATCGTCGATGATACCGAGGAGGCAAGACTGCAGGCGAAGTTCCCGGTCGAGGTGATCGAGGGCCCGCTGATGACCGGCATGAACGTGGTCGGCGACCTGTTCGGCGAAGGCAAGATGTTCCTGCCGCAAGTGGTGAAATCGGCGCGCGTGATGAAGCAGGCGGTGGCGCACCTGGTGCCCTACATCGAGGCGGAAAAATTGCGTACCGGCAACACCAGCGCCAAGGGCAAGATCGTCATGGCCACGGTCAAGGGCGACGTGCATGACATCGGCAAGAACATCGTCACCGTGGTGCTGCAGTGCAACAATTTCGAGGTGGTGAATATGGGCGTGATGGTTCCGTGCCAGCAGATCCTCGACGCAGCGCGCGAACACAACGCCGACATCATCGGCTTGTCCGGGCTGATCACGCCGTCGCTGGAAGAAATGGCGCATGTCGCGAAAGAGATGCAGCGCCAGGGCTTTACCATTCCGCTGATGATCGGCGGCGCGACCACGTCGCGCGTGCATACCGCAGTGAAGATAGCGCCGAACTATCAGGGCAGCGCCACGGTGTACGTCAACGACGCCTCGCGCGCGGTGGGCGTGTGCAGCAACCTGCTCTCCGACACGCTGCGCGGCGAATACATCGCGGGCATCAAGGCGGATTATGCGCAAGCGCGCGAGCAGCACGAAGGCAAGAAAGGCAAGGCTGCGCATGTCACGCTGGCGGAGGCGCGTGCGCATGCATTGAAGACGAATTGGGCGAATCAAACCCCTCCCGGCCTCCCCTTGTCAGGGGAGGAGGTTGGCTTCCCCCCTGACAAGGGGGGATTGAGGGGGTTTTACGTTCCGCCCAAGCCGTGGCTGACGGGCGTGCACAAATTCGAGAACTACCCGCTGGACAAGATCGCCGAATACATCGACTGGTCGCCGTTCTTCCAGGCATGGGAACTGTCCGGGCGCTACCCGCAAATCCTGCAAAATGAAGTGGTGGGCGAGGAAGCGCGCAAGCTGTTTGCCGATGCTCAGGCGATGCTGAAAAAAATCATCAAGGAGAAATGGCTCACCGCGAACGCCGTGTTCGGCCTGTTCCCGGCGAACAGCGTCAATAGCGACGACATCGAAATCTATACGGATGAGACTCGCAACAGGGTGGCGATGACCTGGCACAACCTGCGCCAGCAAACGAAAAAGCCGGGCGACATCCCGAACTACTGCCTCGCCGATTTCATCGCGCCCAAAGAATCGAAGGTCAAGGATTACATCGGCGCGTTCGCCGTCACCACCGGCATCGGTATCGACACGCGCATCGCCGAATTCGAGAAGCATCACGACGACTACAACGCCATCCTGCTCAAGTCGCTGGCCGACCGCCTCGCCGAAGCATACGCCGAACTGCTGCACGCCCGCGTGCGCCGTGAGTTCTGGGGATATGCGTCGGATGAGAAGCTGGATAACGATGCGCTGATCGCCGAGAAATACCGCGGTATCCGCCCCGCACCCGGCTACCCGGCCTGCCCGGAACACAGCGAAAAGGGTCCGTTGTTCGAGCTTTTGATGGCGCCGGAAAACGCAGGTATCACCCTCACCGAAAGCTACGCGATGCTGCCCACCGCGGCGGTCAGCGGCTTCTACTTCTCGCACCCGCAGGCGCAGTACTTCGCCATCGGCAAGGTGGACAAGGATCAGGTGGAAGACTACGCGCGGCGCAAGGGCTGGAGCGTAGAAGAGGCGGAGCGCTGGCTGGCACCGGTGTTGAGTTACTAGAGAAATGCGGGTAGGGTTCCCACTTGCGGGGACGAGAGCGCAGCGTAACCCAACAAAATTCGGCAGCTGGGTAGGGTGCTTACGATGCAAATAACAAAGTCTATCGAATGAAACACATCACTATTTTACCGCTGGCCGTACTGTTGTTGTTCAGCGTTTTTCAACCACGGCTTGCCCCGAACAGGCCGCAACACAAAAGGAAACAAGCGTCATGACTGAACTGATCAAAACCGATAACAAGCCGGGCGACGGCGCACAAGCCAATGCAGGTCACCACGTGACCGTGCATTACACCGGCTGGCTGTACGACGAAGCCGCTCCCGGAAACAAGGGCAAGAAGTTCGACAGCTCGCGCGACCGCCAGGAGCCGTTTGAATTTCCGCTCGGCGCGGGGCATGTCATCAAGGGCTGGGATCAGGGCGTGGCAGGCATGAAAGTCGGCGGGCAGCGCACGCTGATTATTCCAGCACACCTGGGCTACGGCGCACGCGGTGCGGGCGGGGCGATCCCGCCGAATGCGACGCTGGTGTTTGATGTCGAGCTGCTGGCGGTGCGATAAATCAACAGGGCAGCGTGGGCACAGCGCGCCCATGCTGTAATATTCAATGGTGGGCATAGGTGCCCACCCTGAAAAAATAAAGGAAATCGAATGAAACGTATCACTTTCTTACCGCTGATCTTGCTGCTGGCCGCAGGCATGTTTTCGAATGCGGCGTATGCCGAAAAGGCCGTAACAAAAAAGGAAGCAGGCAATGTGACCAAGCTGCTCAAGATCGACAGGAAGCCGGGCAAGGGCGAAAAGGCCACGGCGGGGCGCGAAGTGGCCGTGCATTACACCGGCTGGCTGTACGATGCGGGCGTCACCGGCAATAAGGGCAAAAAGTTCGACAGCTCGCTCGACCGAGGTAAGCCAATCGAATTCCCGCTTGGCGCCGGGATGGTTATCGATGGATGGGAACAGGGTATCGAAGGCATGAAGGTGGGCGGGCAGCGCACACTGATCATCCCGCCACACCTCGGCTACGGCGCGCAAGGCGCACCGGGGGCGATTCCGCCAAATGCGACGCTGATATTCGATGTGGAATTGATGGGTGTTCGCTAACCAGAGGTTGCGGATGCCGGTGGTTTCTACCCTCACCCCAACCCTCTCCCTGCAAGGGAGAGGGAGCGAACAATGAACCTGATCTCGCATCCATTGCTGATCACGGCACTGATGCTCGCCGTGTCCAACCTGTTCATGACGTTTGCGTGGTACGGGCACCTGAAGAATCTGGCGACTTCGCCGTGGTATATCGCGGCGCTGATCAGCTGGGGCATCGCGTTGTTCGAGTACATGTTGCAGGTGCCGGCGAATCGCATCGGCTACACCGAACTCAGCCTCGGGCAGTTGAAGATATTGCAGGAAGTCATCACGCTGTCGGTGTTCGTGCCATTCGCGGTGCTGTACATGAACCAGCCGCTGAAGTGGGATTATGTGTATGCGGCGCTGTGCCTGATGGGCGCGGTTTATTTTATTTTTAGGGTTTAAAACCCGCCCTCTCCCCTTACCCTCTCCCGCAAGCGGGAGAGGGTGCCCGACAGGGCGGGTGAGGGATTTGGCAACGAAGTAGGGCAAAAATGCACATTCACATCCTCGGCATCTGCGGCACCTTCATGGGCGGCATCGCGGCCATTGCCAAGCAGGCAGGCTACCGCGTCACCGGTTGCGACGCCAATGTCTATCCGCCGATGAGCACGCAACTGGAGGCGCAGGGCATAGAGCTGATCGAAGGCTTCGGCGCCGAGCAGCTCGAGCTCAAGCCGGATGTGTTCGTCATCGGCAACGTGGTGTCGCGCGGCAATCCGCTGATGGAAGAGATACTCAACCGCAACCTGAGCTATGATTCCGGTCCGCAATGGCTGGCGGACACGCTGTTGCGCGACAAGTGGGTGCTGGGCGTGGCAGGCACGCACGGCAAGACGACCACCACGTCGATGCTGGCGTGGATACTGGAATACGCGGGGCTGAATCCCGGCTTCCTGATCGGCGGCGTGCCGCAAAATTTCGGTGTGTCGGCGCGCATCACCGAATCGCCGTTCTTCGCTATCGAGGCCGACGAATACGACACCGCATTCTTCGACAAGCGTTCCAAGTTCGTACATTACCGTCCGCGCACCGCGATCCTGAACAATCTGGAATTCGACCATGCCGACATTTTTCCCGACCTGGCAAGCATCGAGACGCAGTTCCATCATCTGGTGCGCACTGTCCCGGGCAGCGGGCTCATCGTGTGCAACGGACGCGATGAACCGTTGCGGCGCGTGCTTCAGCGCGGCTGCTGGACGCCTGTGGAGAAGTTCGGCAGCGACGAAGGCTGGAACATCGATGCCGACAACCGCGTAACGCTGAACGGTGAACCCCAAGGCGCGCTCGAGTGGGATTTGCTCGGCGAACACAACCGCATGAACGCGCTCGCCGCGCTCACCGCCGCGCGTCATATTGGCGTGCCTGTTGCCCAGGGTTTGGCTGCATTAAGCAAATTCATGAACGTGAAGCGGCGCATGGAAGTGCGTGGCACGGTCAACGGCATCACCGTGTATGACGACTTCGCGCATCACCCCACCGCGATAGCCACCACAATTGCAGGGCTGCGCATCAAGGTCGGCAATTCGCGCATCCTCGCGGTGCTGGAACCGCGCTCCAACACGATGAAGCTGGGCGTGATGAAGGATGCGCTGCCCGGCAGCCTGAAAGACGCCGATCTGGTGTTCTGCTACGCCGGCAACCTCGGCTGGGATGCGCGCGGCGCATTGTCCCCGCTGGGTAGCAAGGCTGTGGTGAAGGACGACCTCAACGAACTGATCGAAGCCATCGCCATTGCCGCGCGCTCAGGCGATCAGGTGCTGGTGATGAGCAACGGCGGGTTCGGCGGGATACACGAGAAGCTGTTAAAAAAAATGGCGTAGGGGCGTATGGCAATACGCCCCTACGGCTCCTGATTCTCCAGTCCCAGTTCCTGTATCTTGCGCGACAGGGTGTTGCGTCCGATGCCGAGCAGGATGGCCGCCTCGATACGGCGCCCGCCGGTGTGATGCAGGGCTTGCAGGATCAGGGTACGCTCGAATTGCGCGGTAAGCTTGCCCATGATGTGGTCTTCGCCGCGTTGCAAGGCCAGCCCTGCTTGTAGCGCCAGCGCGGTGCACCAATCCCCGCTTGGCGTTGCTGTCTCATTGCGCCACTCGGGCGGCAGGTCGGCTATTTCAACTACGTGCGAGGGTGTCATCACAGCCAGCCAGTGGCACAGGTTTTCAAGTTGCCGCACGTTGCCGGGAAAGTCCTGTGCGGCGAGGAAGCGCAACGCTGCTTCGCTCAGTTGCTTCTGCTCCACGCCAAGTTCGCGCGCGCTCTTCTGCAGGAAATAATTGGCCAGCAGCGGAATATCTTCGCGCCGTTCGCGCAGCGGCGGCAGGCGCAGCCGGATCACGTTCAGCCGGTGGAACAGGTCTTCGCGGAACAAACCCTGTTTGACGCGCTCATCGAGATTCTGGTGTGTCGCGGTGATGATGCGCACGTTGGCCTTGATCGGCTGTTGCCCGCCGACGCGGTAGAAGTTGCCGTCCGACAGTACGCGCAGCAAACGGGTTTGCAAGTCGGCGGGCATGTCGCCGATCTCGTCGAGGAACAGCGTGCCGCCTTCTGCCTGCTCGAAGCGGCCGTGCCGTGTCGCCGCCGCGCCGGTGAACGCACCGCGCTCGTGGCCGAACAGTTCCGACTCGAGCAAATCCCTGGGTATCGCGGCGGTGTTGATCGCGATGAACGGCTTGCCGGCACGAGGACTGTGGCGGTGCAGCGCGCGCGCAACCAGTTCCTTGCCGGTGCCGGATTCTCCGTTGATCAGCACGGTCGCCTGCGATTGCGACAGTTTGCCGATGGCGCGGAACACCTCCTGCATCGCGGGTGCGTGGCCGAGAATGTCGGCGGCTACTTCAACTTCCCGTGCCTCGCCCGATTTTCGCCGGCTCTGCTCCAGCGCGCGCCGGATCAGATCGACCGCGTGATTGATGTCAAACGGCTTGGGCAGATATTCGAATGCGCCACCCTGGAACGCGGAAACGGCGCTTTCCAGGTCGGAATAGGCGGTCATGATGATGACAGGAATGAGCGGATGGCGTTGATGCAGCGCCTGCAAGAAATCCAGTCCGGAACTGCCCGGCATGCGGATATCGCTGACCACCACTTGCGGCAGGCCGGCATCCAGCGCGCGCAAAGCGTCGTCCGCCATCGCAAAGCTCTTGAACTCAATGTTCTCGCGGGCCAGTGCTTTTTCCAGCACCCAGCGGATGGAGCGGTCGTCGTCTATGATCCAGACAGGTTTCATGTGCACCTCTATAAATTCAATTAATCAATTACAACCAGAGTGCTGCTGTAGGAGCGCAATTTATTGCGCGATTGATAATTGCAAAAATGCTATCGCGCAATAAATTGCGCTCCTACATGAGGGCTTCAACTGTCATGGCAAAGGCAGCAGCACGGTAAAGCACGTGCGCCCGGGTTCGCTGTCGAATTCAATCGCGCCGTGATGCTGGTTGACGTAGTCCTGAGCCAGCGTCAGCCCAAGCCCGTGGCCATCGGCACGCCCCGATACCAGCGGGTAAAAAATCTTGTCCTGCAATTCCGGCGGGATGCCGGGGCCATTGTCGATGATCTGCAACATTACCGCGAGCCGGTGGCGGCGTTTGACCAGCGTGACCTGCCGCGCGATGCGGGTGCGCAGGATGATGGTTCCGTTGCCGTGCATTGCCTGCGCAGCGTTGCGCACGATGTTGAGCATCGCCTGGATCAACTGTTCCTTGTCGCCGATCAGCGCGGGCAGGCTGATGTCGTAATCGCGCTGTATCGTCAATCCTGCCGGGATTTCCGCCAGCACCACACTGCGCACGCGTTCCAGCACTTCGTGGATGTTGAGCGCGCTGTAGTGCGAGGCATTCTGCGGGGAGAGCAATTTTTCCATCAGCGAGCGCAGCCGGTCCGCCTCCTGCACGATAACCTGGGTATATTCGCGCAAGGCCGGTTTATCCAGTTCCTGTTCGAGCAACTGCGCCGCTCCGCGTATGCCGCCAAGCGGGTTCTTGATTTCGTGCGCAAGGTTGCGCAACAACAGGCGGCTGGCCTGGGTCTGGTCCAGCATCTGTTCTTCGCGCGCCAGTTTCAGCGGCATGTCCATCGGATGAAATTCCAGTAGCAAATTCCGCCCATCGAGGTGCACCGGTGTCACCGCGCAGCGCAAATGCAGCTTGCCGTGCGCATGCGTGCCCAGCGTCAGGTCGTGCTCGATATAACTGGCGTTGTCCCGGACCGCATGCTGCATCGCATTGGTTAATTGCCCGGTATCCGTGAAGGCCTGATGTACCGGATGCCCGAGCAGGTTTTTGCCGCTCACGTCGAACAAATTTTCCGCTGCCGGGTTGAGGTAGACGATACGCGCCTCGTCATCCAGCAAAATAACGGCGGTTGCCAGGTGCTCCGGTGTGAGGTATGGGAAATCATGCATACACGCTAATCAGCAGGAAACGTGCCAGAAGAATCATTCGTTACTTCAGTTTGGACAGCTCGGACTTGAGCGCTTCGATATTTTTCTGGTGCAGCTCAACTTGTTCAGTAAGAAGCTTGATTTTCTCTTCGTATTGGGCGACATTGCGATAAGTCTTGCCGTCCTGCCCCTTGAAAACTTCAGGGCTTGCATCGTTCAGGCTCTGCCGGGATTCCTCGAGCAATTTCTCCTCGGCTGTCAATTCGTCCTGCAGAATCTTGTGGCGCGTTTCGTCGCGTTCCTTTTGCTTTGCGCCGTCCACCCTTGGGAAATCGGCTGGTGAGCGTGGTTTGCCGGGCGGAACCATGGTGGGCAATGGCTCCAGAATAATTTTTTTCCCGCCCTTGATCGGTGTGCTGGAGTAAGTGACGTGCCCGTTCTCATCGACAGCCTTGTATATATCCGCTTGTACCAACAACGGCCAGGCACACATCATGGCAAACAAGTACTGGGACTTCATATTCGCATTCCTCGAAGTAACGCGGCAAGTATAGGGCAAGCATTGTTTGCAGACAAACATTTGCGGCTCAAAACAAAACGGGGCTTGCGCCCCGTTCTGTCTTCATGCAGCAAGGAAAGATCAGATGCTGTAATACATTTCAAATTCGACCGGGTGCGTGGTCATGCGCAAACGAGTCACTTCATCCATCTTCAAGGCGATGAATGCATCGATAAAGTCATTCGAAAACACGCCGCCGCGCGTCAGGAATTCACGGTCCTTGTCCAGATGCGCCAAAGCTTCATCCAGCGAGGAGCACACGGTTGGAATCTTTGCATCTTCTTCCGGTGGCAGGTCATACAGGTTCTTGTCAGCCGGATCGCCGGGGTGGATCTTGTTCTGGATGCCGTCCAGGCCGGCCATCATCAGGGCAGCGAAGCACAGGTACGGGTTGGCGGTCGGATCAGGAAAACGGGTTTCGATACGGCGCCCCTTGTCGCTGGCCACGTGCGGAATGCGAATCGAAGCGGAACGATTTTTGGCCGAATAAGCCAGTTTGGTCGGGGCTTCGTAATGCGGCACCAGGCGTTTGTAAGAGTTGGTGCCGGGATTGGTAATCGCGTTCAGTGCCTTGGCGTGCTTGATGATGCCGCCGATGTAGTACAACGCAGTTTCAGATAAACCAGCATAGCCGTTGCCGGCGAACAGGTTCTTGCCGCCCTTCCAGATGGATTGATGCACATGCATGCCGGAACCGTTGTCGCCGACGATAGGCTTGGGCATGAAGGTCGCCGTCTTGCCGTACTGGTGCGCGACGTTGTGTACGACATATTTCAAGGCCTGGGTCTGGTCGGCGCGGCGCACCAGCGTATCGAATTTTGTTCCGATCTCGCATTGGCCTGCAGTAGCGACTTCATGGTGATGCACTTCGACCTCGATGCCGATGTCCTCCAGCGCAAGACACATTGCGGCGCGTATATCGTTCAGGCTGTCGACTGGCGGAACCGGAAAGTAACCGCCTTTGACCACGGGGCGATGGCCGATGTTGCCGCTTTCAAATTTTTCGCCTGAAGACCAGGCAGCCTCTTCAGAATTGATTTTGCAGAAGCAACCGGACATGTCAATTTGCCAGTTCACCGAATCAAAAATGAAAAATTCCGGTTCCGGGCCAAAATAGGCAGTGTCGCCGATGCCGCTGGATTTCAGGTAGGCCTCGGCGCGTTTTGCGATGGAGCGAGGGTCGCGGTCATAGCCCTTGCCGTCGGCGGGTTCCACCACGTCGCAGGTAATCACCAGGGTGTTTTCGTCCATGAACGGGTCGAGGTAGGCGGTCGCGGGATCGGGCATCAACAGCATGTCCGAGGCCTGGATGCCCTTCCAGCCGGCGATGGATGAGCCATCGAACGCGTGGCCGTCTTCAAATTTGTCCATATCCACGTACTTGGCGGGCACGCTTACATGCTGCTCTTTGCCTCGCGTATCGGTGAAACGAAAATCCACGAACTTGATGTCGCGGTCTTTAATCATCTTCAACACATCATTTGCCGACATCGACATAACTTTCTCCCCCAGGAATCACGAAAAATAAATAAAAGGCCGGTAACCCGGCATCCGGAATTTTATACGCATGAAGCGTGCCATTTCTTCACGCACGCATTCCGGCATTGTGCCATAAGCTCTTCATACGGCACACAAAATATTTGCACCAATAATGTGCATGACAGGTTGTTTACGCACTAATTTTGTGCGTGATCGCGATGAACGCGAATGCTGCGAAACAATTCGTCATCTTGCACCAGTTCATCGCAACGCGCCTGTAATGCATCTGTCTGTTCGGCAGGATGCAGGTTGGCGGGCAGATATATCTCCGCTTCAACCTTGCCGTCCAGATAATGAAACACCACGCGATTATCCCTGAGCTTGAAATCTTCCAATCGTTCGGCCAGATGCGCCAGCAATCCGGGGCGGCTCGGCAAATGTGCGTTGGGCTTGGCTTGCAGGTCGTCTTCAGGGTCGATATGCACCATCACATCCAGGACGTGATGGTTTTTGAGCACTGCGTGACGCGCCAATTCGGCGATGTAATGTCCTTCCGACACGCTGATCCTGGGATTGACCACGATGTGCGCGTCAACCAGCGCATTGTCTGCCATCTTGCGCGTGCGCAACTCATGCAGTCCGAGCACGCCGTGGGTATTGAGCAGGGTTTGCCGGATTGCTTCGACTTCTTCCACGTCCAGTCCGGTATCGATGAGTTCCGCCATCGCCTCCAGCGCCAGTTTGCCGCCCATATGCGCAATCATCACTCCCACTACCGCAGCGGCAAGCAGGTCGAAGAAGGTATAGCCGAGCAGATTGCCGATCACACCGATGATAACCACCAGTGAAGATGCGGCGTCGGAACGCGCATGCCACGCATTGGCCACCAGCATCTGCGAGCGCACCCGCCTGGCAACCGCCAGCATGTAGCGGAACATTCCTTCCTTGGCAACCAGTGCGATAACCGCAATGGCAAGAGCCAGCGGATTTACCGCGCGCAACGCTTCGGGGTGTTGCAGGCGCATCGCGGCAGCTACCAGCAGCACCACACCAAGAATTGCCAGGAATGCGCCCAGGATAAGCGTTGCGGCGGTTTCAACACGCGCATGCCCATAAGGATGATTGGCATCGGCGTGGCGGTTGCCGTGGCGGTTTGCAAACAGCACCAATATATCCGACAGCAAATCCGACAATGAATGCAATCCGTCCGCCATCAAAGCCTGCGAGTGCGCGAAGAATCCACCCACCACCTGAAAGAAGGTCAGCAGCAAATTGATCGCGATGCTTACCCAGGTGCTTTTTTGCGCGGCGGCAAAACGCTCCGGATACTTAGGCTCGAAAATCCCGACAGCTTCGCGGGCTTGATGCGGATGGGTGTGATTTTTCATGGCGATTGCGCTACTATCCGTAAGTACCGTGCAGCATAACATCTGCGCCAGATTCGTTAAACATCGCTATATGAAAGAAAACATCAACATGGGGAAAATTACTGCCATTCTGCAAGCCGCCCAGCAGCGCGCCAAAGAGATGAACCTGCAATATGAGGGCGCGCTGTTACCAGAAGAAGCTTACGAAATTCTGCAATCCGCACCCGGGGCCAAGCTGGTGGATGTGCGCAGCCGTGCCGAACTGGACTGGGTCGGCCACGTAGAAAATAGCGTGAATATCGAATGGGCGACGTATCCGGGCATGAGACCCAACCCGCATTTTCTCACTCAACTGGAACAACAAGTTGAGAAGGAGGCTCTGGTCATCTTTTTGTGCCGCAGCGGGGCACGCTCACACCACGCAGCCGCAGCCGCCACCAAGGCCGGCTATAGCGATTGCTACAATGTGCTGGAAGGCTTTGAAGGCGACAAGAACAGCGAAAATCACCGCAATACCCTGGGCGGTTGGCGGGCGGCAGGATTGCCCTGGGAGCAGGGTTAATCGCCTTAACCATAGTCCACGATCAGCGGCGCGTGATCGGAAAAGCGTTGCGCCGTGTAAATACTGGCCGCCTGCGCGCGCACCGCAATCCCAGGCGTGGCGACCTGATAATCGATGCGCCAGCCGACATTATGGGCCCAGGCCTGGCCGCGATTGGACCACCAGGTGTAGGCTTCCAGTTCCGGATGCACATGGCGGAACACATCGACAAATCCAGTCTCATCGAATAACCCGCTTAACCAGGCGCGTTCCTCGGGCAGGAAGCCGGAATTTTTCTGGTTGCCGCGCCAGTTTTTCAGGTCGATTTCCTTGTGTGCGATATTCCAGTCGCCGCATATCACCACCTCGCGCCCGCTGGCGCGCAGTTCGCGCAAAAGCGGCTGTGACACGTTACCGGCGAAGCCGGCCGATTGCGGGAGCAGCCGCGTCGCACCTCCTTCAGACACTGGAGATGATGCCAGCATGTTGCGGAGGTGCGGCTGTGACACGTTACCGGCGAAGCCGGCCGATTGCGGGAGCAGCCGCATCGCACCTCCTTCCGACACTGGAGATGATGCCAGCATGTTGCGGAGGTGCGGCAGAAATGCCGCCATGAACTTGAACTTCACTGCCTGCCGCTGCTCGCCGCTGGAGCCGGAAGGCAGATACAGCGACACCACGCTGAAACCGGCAAAATCCGCGCGTATATAACGCCCCTCGGCATCGAACTCGGCAATGCCCAAACCGGCGGTGACCTGTTGCGGTTGTTCGCGGCAATAAATGCCCACGCCGCTATAGCCCTTCTTTTCCGCGTAATGGAAGTAACCATGATAGCCGGGCGGAGCGAGCATTTGCACTGTCATGTCCGCCGCCTGCGCCTTGAGTTCCTGCAAACAGACAATGTCGGCGTCCTGCCGCGCGAGCCATTCAAAAAATCCCTTGCCGGCGGCGGAGCGGATCCCGTTCAAGTTGATCGTGATGATGCGCATGAAAGTTTTCAGAGATGGAAGGCGAGCCATTATAATGATTGTCATTGCCTCAATTTACGTCGATTACCATGTTCAATTTCAGGCAGGATTTCATCCGCTTTGCGGTGCAGCAAAAAGTATTGTGTTTTGGCGAATTTCAAACCAAGGCAGGACGTCTGTCCCCGTACTTTTTTAACGCGGGCTTGTTCAATGACGGCGCTTCATTAAGAAGCCTGGCGCAGTTTTACGCCCAGGCCATTCTTGCCTCGGGAGTGCCCTTCGACATGCTGTTCGGACCTGCCTACAAAGGCATCCCGTTAGTTGCCGGAACCGCCATCGCGCTGGCAGAACAGGGGCGCAACGTACCCTATTGCTACAACCGCAAGGAGGCCAAAGACCATGGTGAAGGAGGCACGACGGTGGGCGCTGCTTTGCAGGGCAGGGTGTTGATCATCGATGACGTGATCTCCGCCGGAACTTCGGTACGGGAATCCATCGAGCTGATTCGTTCAGCCGGTGCCGAGCCGTGCGGCGTGGTTATCGCGCTGGACCGCATGGAGCGCGGCCAGGGCGAACTTTCCGCTGTGCAGGAAGTACAGCAAAACTATAATATTCCGGTGGTGTCTATCGCCACCCTGAACGACCTGCTCGGTTATTTGCAGGATGAGGATGAACTGGCGCAGAATCTGCATGCCACACAATTGTACCGGGACAAATACGGAGTGAAAAATGACTGAGAACAAATTTCCTGCTGCGCTTATCCTTGGTATTTCATTCATCCTGGGTATTTCCGTCAGCTTGCCCGCTGCGGCAAAACTGTACAAATGGGTGGATGAAAATGGCACAACCCACTACGGCGAAACCATCCCGCCGGAATATGCCGGCAAAGATCGTGCCGAATTGAACAAGGCCGGACGCGTAATAAAGAAACAGGATGTGCTTACTCCCGAAGAACTTCGCGCCGAGCGCACAAGCAGGGAACAGGAAGAAGCCAGGAAACTCAGTGAAGAACAAGCCATACTCGAAAGGAAACGCCGCGACAAGGCGCTAGTCGACACCTATAGCAGCTCGGGAGAAATCGATCTGGCGCGAAAACGCAATCTGCAGCAAATAGAGTTGCGCATCAACGGCATCAATGCCAATATTAAAAGAGCCAGCGACAATTTGCAGGGCCTGCAAAAAGAAGCTGATGCCTACACCAACGCGAACAGAAAAATCCCGGTATCCCTGCAAGAAGACTTGCAGGAAGCGCAGGCACGGTTGGACACCCTACAAAAAGATCTGGAAAAACCCCAGGCGGAAAAGGCAGCGATGGAAGCGCGCTACGATGCCGACAAGGCACGCTACAAGGAATTGACCGGCAAGTAAGGGCGCCTCAAAAACCTGCTGCGCGGCTTGATTCACCTGCAAGGAGTAGGCCGGTGGGTACCCGGCTGCGATGCACCCTCCCGCTCGCGGCGTTGCGCGGTACTCGCTTCCTCGCCTATCTGCTCGATATGTGGCTACGACATAACCTGAAGGTTAGTCTGCGCCGAAACTCGCTTTGCTCGTTTTCTCGTTGCTCCGTTGACCAGCGACTTGGCTGGCGTCTATTGCCAGTTTAGTCGAATGGCCATGCAAAGCTCAGTGCGCCTTGCACTCAAGCCGCTCGTTACGGTTTTTGAGGCACCCTTACACAGCAGTCAGTTAGTTAGGCGACACATGTACAAATAGTCGAAATCATTGCTTAAGCCAAAACGTCGTTGCAGGAGCCCGATTTATCGGGCGATAGCCAATCTTGAAATCGCCCGATAAATCGGGCTCCTACACATGAATATCAATTTTTTGCAGCTTTAATTTCTGACTGCTGAGTAATTACAGCACTTCAAACTGGCGGGCAGCAGTGTTGTAGCCCAGCAGCTCGCCGCGCTCAATATCGAAATACCAGCCATGCAAAGCAAGCGTGCCCTGTTCGACACGCTCGCGTATCCAGGGAAAAGTCATCAGGTTATCCAGCGAAACCAGTATCGCCTGCTGTTCGCAGGCGCGATGGCGGGCGGCGCTGCCGGCATCCGCAAATTCCCGGCTTGACCGTTCACTTGCGGCCGCGGCTATCCCCATCCATTCCGAAATGAACGCGTCTTCTTTCTGCATTTTGCCTTCCAGCAAGGCATGGATGCCGCCGCAATGAGCATGCCCCAGCACGATGATGTGCCCGACATTCAGCTTGCACACGCCGAACTCCAGCGCGGCGCTGGTGCCGTGATAGTGTCCCTGGTTTTCGGCGGGAGGAACGAGATTGGCCACATTGCGAATGACGAACAAGTCGCCCGGCGCGCAATCCAGCACCAGAGCCGGGTCGACGCGCGCATCGCAACAGGCGACTACCAGGATTCTGGGCGTCTGTCCCTGTTCGACCAGTACACGGAACAGCGCATCGTCCCTGGCGAAATGCTTCTTGCGGAAGCGTGCAAAGCCCTCGATCAGCTGCCCGGGCGAACTCATGCCGAACTCATGCGCCGGTCAGGCGTTGCGCGGCTTCGCGATATTTGTCGGCAGTTTTTTGCAGCACATCCTGGGGGACGCGCGGCGCGGGCGGTTGCTTGTTCCAGCCGGATGACTCCAGCCAGTCGCGCACGAACTGCTTGTCGAAACTGGGCGGGTTGCTGCCGACGCGGTATTGGTCGGCCGGCCAGAAACGCGAAGAGTCCGGCGTGAGCGCTTCGTCGATCAGATAAAGCTTGCCCGCCTCGTCCACGCCGAATTCGAATTTGGTGTCGGCGATGATGATGCCCCTGCCTGCCGCATAATTTGCCGCTTCGGTATAGAGCGCCAGCGTCGCATCGCGCACTTCCCTGGCGCGCGCTTCGCCGAGCAATTCGACGGCTTGGGCAAAAGAAATATTCTCGTCGTGAGCACCTGCAGCGGCCTTGGTGGACGGCGTAAACAGCGGTTGTGGCAGTTTTTCCGCCTCGCGCAGCCCTGCCGGCAAGGCGATGCCGCAAACAGCCCCGGTTTTCTGGTAATCCTTCCAGCCGGACCCGGCCAGATAGCCGCGCACGATCGCCTCGATCGGCAACGGCCTGAGTTTTCGGGTGACGAAAGCGCGGCCCTGCACCTGGGCCTGTTCCTGCTCACCCTTGACCACCGATTCGGGCGCGATGCCGGTCAGGTGATTCGGGATGACATGCCGCAGTTTGTCGAACCAGAAATTCGACACACGGGTCAGCACTTCGCCCTTGCCCGGAATCGGGTCGGGCAATATCACGTCGAAGGCCGACAACCTGTCGGTCTGCACGATCAACAAATGTTGCGCATCTACTTCATAGAGATCGCGTACCTTGCCGCGGTGCAACAGCGGCAGGCTGGTCAGGCTGGATTCATGTAATACGGACATTGGATTTCCTTGGACGGTTAGGGCACGGTCGTGCCGCTACAATAAACCTTAAAACCTCAGTTGAAAGCTCCTATTTCAGTTGAAACCCTTGTGGTGATTGACTTTATCTCTATTGATGCGACTCACCTTTTGGGTGAGTCCAAGAATGGACACTGGGAGCGCGGACATCCTGTCCGCCTGCGGGCTGGAAGCCCGCGTTCCAATCAAACTGCGGCTTGAACTGAGTTTTCTAGGATAAAACAGGCAACGTGGTTGCCGCAATCTGCGCCGCCTGCTGCTTGCGGTACTCAGCCAGTTTCTGCGCCAGTTGCGCATCGTGCAAGGCCAGCATCGCAACGGCAAACAGTCCGGCGTTTGCCGCGCCCGCTTCGCCGATCGCAAAGGTCGCCACCGGGATGCCCTTGGGCATCTGCACGATGGATAACAGCGAGTCCATCCCTTTCAGGTACTTGGACGGAATCGGCACGCCCAGCACCGGCAGCGTGGTCTTGCCGGCAATCACGCCCGCCAGATGCGCCGCGCCGCCTGCTCCGGCGATAAAGCACTGCACGCCCTGCGCGCTGACATCCCTGATGTAATCGAACAGCAGATCGGGCGAGCGGTGCGCGGAAATCACCCGCGCATCATAAGTCACCCCGAAATCCTGCAATTGCCGCGCGGCCTGCTGCATGATGTCCCAGTCATTGGCGCTGCCCATTACGATTGAAACCCGTGGCACGATGGCAACCGGCGGCTTGCCCACGGCTAGGCTTCCTTGTGGTAACGGACGATGCGCTCGACCTCGTTCTTCGAACCGAGTATCACCGGCACGCGCTGGTGCAGTCCCGAAGGCCTGATGTCCATGATCCGCTCGTAGCCGGTGGAAGACATGCCGCCTGCCTGCTCGACGATGAAAGACATCGGGTTTGCCTCATACAGCAGGCGCAGCTTGCCGGCCTTGGCGGGATCCTTGGTGTCCTTGGGATACATGAACACCCCGCCGCGCGTCAGGATACGGTGCACCTCGGCCACCATCGAGGCGACCCAGCGCATGTTGAAATTGGTACCGCGCGGACCGTTGGTGCCGGCTACGCATTCTTCCACATAACGCTGTACCGGTTTTTCCCAGTGACGCTCGTTGGAAGCGTTGATCGCAAACTCGCGGGTGTCCTCGGCAATTTTCATGTTCGGATGGGTCAGCATGAATTCGCCGATATCGCCGTCCAGCGTAAAGCCGTTGACGCCGTGCCCGCTGGTAATCACCAGCATCGTCGAAGGTCCGTACAGCGCGTAACCGGCGCAAGCCTGCGTGGTGCCGGGTTGCAGGAAGTCCGCAGCAGTCGGGTTTTCAATGCCCTTGGGCGCGCGCAGGATCGAAAAAATCGTGCCGACGGAAATATTCACGTCGATGTTGGAAGAGCCGTCGAGCGGGTCGAATACCAGCAGGTACTTGCCCTTCGGGTATTTCGCCGGGATGGGATAAACATCATCCATTTCCTCGGAAGCCATCGCGGCAAGGTGTCCAGACCACTCAGTCGATTTGATGAAGATTTCGTTGGTGATGATGTCCAGCTTTTTTTGCGTCTCGCCCTGCACGTTTTCGCTGCCAGCGCTGCCCAGCACGCCGATCAGCGCACCCTTGTTGACATCATGCGCGATCTGCTTGCAGGCAATCACGATGTCGCTGATCAGACCGGTAAAATCCCCCGTCGCGCCAGGAATTGCGCGCTGTTCCTCGATGATGAATTGAACCAGACTCTTGCCCATATTTCTTCCCCGCATATTGATTTTCAATTTAATAATTTTACAGGTTTTCAGCCGCGCTCTCCACGGTTATTTAACGCGCTCCCCCTGCCGGAAGCGGCATCCTTGCTTTTCACAGTCTGAAAAGGACGCCGCCGCGCACCCCTTTGACCGTTCATGCGATGAGTCAGACCGTTCATACGCTGAAATTTGCGCGGTAAAAACAAAGCGATATACTGCGATTATCATTGTATTTCAATTCACGATCACCAAAGGAACGAGGCTACCAGAATGCGTATAAACCCCTCAAAATTGATTCATGGCGCGGTATTTCTTGCACTGGCATTCCTGAGCGCGTGTGGCGGCGGCGGAGGGGGGGACGCGACTGCACCGACCCTGACATCCATCGCCATCACCCCGGCCTCAGCCACCATTGTCGTAGCATCGACAGCCAATCTGACCGCCACCGGCACCTACTCCAATAACTCCACCGCCGACATCACCACTTCAGTCACTTGGACATCCGCTGCCCCTTCCACAGCGAGCGTGGGTCCCAACACAGGTGTGGTGACAGGCGTTGCGGCCGGAGCCACCACCGTCACAGCCACCCTGAGCGGCATCACGTCGAATATGGCCAGCATCACGGTTACCGCCTCACCGCTGACCGGCATTACGGTTACCCCGTCTTCAGTTTCCATAGACACGGGCACCACCACTGCCTTCACCGCCACCGGTACTTATGCGGATCTCAGCACTGGCAACATATCCGGCTCGGTCACCTGGAACTCCAGCAACACTGCCGCAGCCACCTTTAGTGGCTCCACCGCAACGGGTTTAAGCGTGGGCAGCAGTAACATCACTGCTTCGCTTGATGGCGTAACCTCCAACACGGCCACGCTGAACGTGGTCGCGCCAACATTGACCGCAATCGCCATCACGCCCGCTTCAGCCACTATGGCCAAGGGCCTCACCGCCAGTCTGAGCGCCACCGGCACCTATTCGAGCGGCCCCACCGCCGACATCACCACTTCAGTCACTTGGACATCCGCTGCACCTTCCACAGCGAGCGTGGGTCCCAACACAGGTGTGGTGTCAGGCGTAGCGGTCGGAACCACCACCATCACTGCCTCCCTGAGCGGCATCACATCGCCTGCTGCCAATATCACGGTTACTGCGGCCACGCTGACCAGCATCGCTGTTACGCCAACCTCAATTTCGATTGCAAAAGGCACCACCACCCCATTCACCGCCACCGGCACCTATACGGATGGCACCGGAGATATATCCGGCTCGGTCGTCTGGAACTCCAGCACTGCCGCAGCCACCTTTAGTGGCTCTACCGCAACAGGTGTAAGCGAGGGCAGCAGTAACATCACGGCATCGCTGAGCGGCGTAACCTCCAACACTGCTGTTTTGACAGTCACGCCCGCAGTCATTACAGCCATCGCTGTTACGCCCGCTACGCCCAGTATTGCAGTCGGCTCAACCATCAATCTGACGGCTACCGCCACCTACTCGGACGCGACTACTGCCGATGTCACCACTGCCGTCAACTGGACATCCGGCAGCACCGGCGTTGCAACCATAGGTCTCAACACGGGCGTAGCGACGGGAGTCGCAGCAGGGGGCAGCACTATTTTTGCAACCTCGCCTACAGGTGGATTGAACGGATCGAGCGTAGCAAACAATCCCGGCGTCACCTTGACTGTTTACAAGACCTACACCATCGGCGTCACCATAACCGGTGCGGCTAATGGTATAGGCCCGATCCTGCAGAACAATCTGGGCGACGATCTGTTCATTCCTGCCATCACTACCGGCCTTACAAGCTTTACCTTCAGTACACCGGTTTTGGATGGCGCTGCCTATTCCGTCACCCAGCGCATTCGCGCCAAGGCGCCATCCCAGGACTGCAGTTCCATCACGCCTGTTAGCGGAACTGTCAACGGGGCTGATGTCACCGTGTCGATCACCTGCGTGCTCAGCACGGTCGTCCCTAAATTCGCCTTTGTGACCAACAGTGCAGCCGATACGGTTTCGGCTTTCAATATTGATGGAGTCAGCGGGAATCTGACCGCTGCAACCCCAACCCCCACGACAGCATCGGGCGCTGTGCCTTCAGCTGTTTTTGTCGACCCCACCGGACAGTTCGCCTATGTGACGAACAAAGACGCCAATTCCGTCACGGTCTACGGCATAAATCCGGATAGTGGCGTCCTCACTGTGATCGATGCCGATGGTGCAACCGCTGACTTTCAGCCGAGCATCGCGACCGGCTATGCCCCCATGTCTATCGCTGTCCATCCCTCGGGCAAGTTTGCCTACGTGGCGAACGAGCTGAACCTTGCTGGCGGCAACAGCATTTCGGCTTACAGCATCAATATCACCAGCGGAGCACTCACCGCAATCGATGCCGATGGCGCAACCGACGGCAATCAGGCGAGCATCGCGACCGGAGTAGAACCCTATGCCATCACCATCGATCCGCTTGGCAAGTTTGCTTATGTGGCGAATTACGCCAGCTACAATGTTTCTGCCTACACGATTGACCAGATTACCGGGGCGCTGACGCCCGTGGCTGACAGCCCGTTTGCTGCCGGAAGCAACACGCATTCCATTGTGATCGACCCCACCGGCAAGTACGCGTATGCAGCGAATGGCGGTGGCGATATCTCGGCCTACAGCATTGGTGGAGCCGGAGCTCTCACACAAATTGTCTGTGCCAATGGCGTTTTAACCACTTGCAGCGGCAGCAACTACGTGGCCGGAAGCGCACCACGTTCCATCGCCGTCGATCCTTACACCGGACTGTATGCATACGTGGCAAATTCCGGTGGAGGTGTCTCGGCTTTTGGCATCGATCCCGCCACCGGAGCGCTCTCCGCGATAGATGCCGATGCCGCAACACCGGGCGATAACCTGACCATCGCCGCCGGGTCGGTACCGATCTCTATCAACGTCGACCCGTCCGGCCAGTTCGTCTATGTGGCGAATCTCTTCTCCGATAACATCTCGGTTTACAGCATCGGTGTTGGCGGGGCGCTGACGCCGTTGCCAACACTGTCACTGTCGACCGGAAGCGGGCCCACTTCCGTCACGACCACCCAGTGATCATTTACACGCTGGACAAAAGACCCCGGCAACGGGGTCTTTGCTTTAGCAGTTGCAGGGCGAGCTCCACGCACCAACGATGATGGTGCGTGGAACGCACCCTGGATGATCATTGTTGTTTTAGAACAAAATGGGAAATATCGGCTGTACACGCCCGTGCTGCGTTTGCCCGCCGTACTATGCCGTTTATCCGGCCTGCTGTTCCTCCGGTCAGTTTGAGATAGAAATATTTGATTCAACGCCATATTATCTGTATCAACACAAATGAAGGGGCGCGCAATGAAAGACGCAAAAGGCTTTACTCTCATAGAATTGATGATAGCGGTAGCGATTATCGGGATTCTTGCCGCAGTCGCCATTCCGCAATATACGCAATACATAGTTCGAGGCAATCGGGCTGCCGCCCAGGCCTTTATGATGGATATTGCAAATCGTGAAAAACAGTATTTGCTGGATGCTCGTTCCTATACGGCCAATTGGGCGCTGACTGACCCGACACCCAACCTGGCAATGACGGCTCCGGCAGACGTTTCAAGGAACTACACCATTACGATTTGCCTCGACGCCGCGTGTACCCCGGCCACCAGCCCCCCTTCTTTCAAGATCACGGCAACACCGATAGCCGGCAAACCTCAAGCCGACGACGGTGCGCTGACGCTGGATGACACCGGCGCCAAGACTCATGGCGCAGCCACCAATTGGTAGCATATCAACATGAAATCCCCGCCTTTATCTGTTTCCGGCTTTACGCTGACCGAGTTGCTCGTGGTTGTGGCGATCGCCGGCATACTGGCAACGATTGCGATACCCGGCTTTAAGTCTCTGACCCAAAGCCAACAGGTGAAAAATGCGACTTTTGATCTCTACGCCAGCCTGATTCTGGCCAGAAGCGAGGCGATCAAGAGAAACAGCGAGGTCACGGTCACTCCCGTGGACTACCCGGTCGCATTTCCGACGGCACATAACGAGACAGGCTGGGTTGTTGCGGCGACTAATGGCACGGCCAGTACGGCCGATGACACAACGATACAGACACAGTCACAATTGAAGGGCATAGTCTTAACCCCCGAAATTTCGCCGTGGGTCACCTATCGGGGCACCGGCAGGACAAAGGAAACTGCCGCCCCGGTATTCAAGATCGATGCCTATGGAGAGACGACTCCCTACGCGCGCTGCGTCAAGATCGAACTGAGCGGCATGCCGCGCATTTACAAGCCGGTCAGCGGGGCATGCTGATGACTCCTTACCGGAAAAATACCGCACTTCGCCCTTCGATACCTCAGGAGGGCTCAGGACAGGCTTTTAGCCCATATCGGAACATGGGCTTTAGTTTGATTGAGGTGCTGGTGACCATCGTGATCCTGTTGGTCGGACTGTTGGGTTTGGCCGGGCTGCAAGCCCGTGCGCTCACCGCGCAAATGGAATCCTACCAGCGCTCGCAAGCGCTGATTCTGCTGAGAGACATGGCGGATCGGATCGAAGCCAACCGCAATGCGGCCACCTGTTATAACATCACCGACCCCGCCACCGGAACATCGTACTTGGGCACCAGTTCCACATTGCCAATCCCGGCGGTAGCCACATGCGCCACCGCTCTCAAAACCATTTATGACGCCTGTCATGCCGTTCCCCTGCCTAGCGCTGATGCCACCGCAGCTGCCACAACCGCAGTAGCAGACATGAACGAATGGCACAACGCCCTGCTGGGTGCGGCTGAAACCCAGGGAACAAACAAGGTAGGCGCCATGATAGGCGCGCGCGGCTGCGTTTCTCAAATCGTAGCTCCGGCCTGCGGAGTTCCCGGGGAGTACCTGGTTGCGGTGGCATGGCAGGGATTTAACAGCACCGCCGCCCCCGCTATAAATTGCGGGGCAGGCGTTGGCAATTATGGCAGCAGTGACGCGCTGCGCCGCGTGGTTGCATTGCCGATTAGCATAGCGGACTTACTACCCTGATATGAAATCCCCGACCATCAAACATACACGTGTCCCGAGCGCAAGCGGGGGTAAGGTCTCGCTGCAGCGCGGCCTGTCCCTGGTCGAGCTGATGATTTCCATCACGATAGGATTGCTCATTCTTGCCGCCCTGTCCACGCTGTTCGTCAACCAGAGCAAAACGCGCGCCGAGCTGGACAAATCCAATCGCATGATCGATAACGGGCGCTACGCGCTGGAAGTGCTTTCCGACAACCTTAGTTTGGCTGGATTTTACGGAGACTATGACCTCTCTTCCGGTGCTCCATCCGTACCCGACCCGCTGCCTAGCCCCTGCACTACCACTGTTGCCGGTATTTCAGCCGCGCTGCAACTGGCTGTCCAGGGCTATAATGCGCTTGCGCAGGCGAGCGAGATCGCCAGCCTGCCCACCTCCCCCTGCGGCTTTACCTACACTGCCGGCAACAATCTCAGCCTGAAGCCAGGCAGCGACATACTGGTGATACGACGCGCCAGCACTGCTATACCTATCATACGGGACCTCGCTGTAACCGGCACGCATTACCTTCAGGTTTCACGTTGCCAACATGATGCGGTGCCTTATATCGTCAGCACGACCCCCGCTGACTTCACCCTGCGGACAACAGGATGCAGCAAAGACAGCCCCACCCCTTATGCGGATCTGCGTAATTTTATGGTGCAGGTTTATTTTGTTTCGCCCAACAACAATACCAATCCGGCCGATAGCATCCCCACCCTGAAACGGTATGAACTCGACCCAATATCCAACAATTTTGTGACCACACCATTGGTCGAGGGGATCGAATATATGCAGATTGACTATGGGCTGGATACCAATACTGATGGCGCGCCTGACAGCTACTTTCCCGCGCCTGCTGCTGCGGATTGGCCCAACGTCGTCGCAGTGAAAATGAATATATTGGCGCGGAATACCGAACCCACCAAGGGTTATAAAGACACAAAAACCTACACTCTTGGCTCAGCTGGAACGTTCGGGCCTTTTGATGACGAATACAAGCGCCATGCCTACACCAAATTTATTCGCCTGATTAACCCGGCTGGCCGGAGAGAGTAACCATGACACCCACTTCTACAGGGCCTGTCCCGAGCATGGCCGAAGGGCTCAGGACTGGAATCAGGCGACAGCGCGGCAGCACTTTGCTGGTGGCGCTCATCATGCTGGTGCTGCTGACGCTGATTGCGCTGTCGGCGATGAAAAGCACGACATCCAGCATACAGGTGGTGGGAAATGCCCAGTTTCGCGAAGAAGCCAAAGCGGCGGCGCAGAAGGCAATTGAAAGTGTGATCAGCGACGGCAATTTCAGGAATACCCCGCCCGTGCCACCAATTGGGTCTCCGTTTGTCTGTCCAAACGACCCAAGTGGTTGGTGTGTAGATGTCAATGGAGATGGCGCTTTTGATTACACCGTGACCTTCGCCCCCGCGCCCAGCTGCCTTTCAGCGCAACAGGTTGACCTGAATGATCCGGGCGTTCCATCCGTGTGCGCTGCCCAGGGCGGCATTGCGGTCTGCTTTTGGACCTCGTGGGACATCAGGGCGGTGGTCAGCGATGTAAATACCGGAGCCAGCATTGTCTTGCATCAGGGCGTCAAAACGATTGCCGGCTTGAATGCCGTGGTTGCGTCGGGATGTTAACATTTGTTCGGAGGTTGTCATGAATACGATCAAAAATATTTTACAGTTTATTTTGTGCCTTGCCGTCGTGTTGTCAGCCCCGCTGGGGTACGCGGAAGACATTGATATCTACTCCAGGCCACCGGATACAACGCCCAACCCCAACCTGAACCCGAACGTTCTGATCGTCATTGACAACAGCGCCAACTGGGCTGCCGCTAACCAGCACTGGGAGGGCGGCATCAAACAGGGCGAATCCGAACTGAGGGCACTGCGCGAAATTATTGGCACCTTAACTGAAAAAACCAATGTTGGCCTGATGATGTTTACCGAGGGGACAGGCTCCAACAAAAATGGCGGCTATGTTCGCTTCCATGTTCGTCCAATGAACGATGCCAACAAATTGGCACTGGCTGAATTGATCGGCAACCCGTCGGGCTGTACCGATGCCACGAACAGCGTGAGTGGCACACCGAATTGCATCCTCAAGAATTTCAACGGCTCGGAAAAGGTGGCCTCCGCCAAAACAGACTACAGCGCGGTGATGCTGGAGGTATTCAAATATTTCGGCGGCTATACTTGGCCCGATCATGCGCAGGACGATGTCGCCGCCTCATCTGTATATGGCTCGTCTGTCGAAAATTCTTCACAGTTCGGCACATTGCGTTATGCCGGCGATTTCGATGCTGACGCTCTCGCCAAGTTTGATTCTGACGCCTACACCGACACGGACAAGACCAATTACAACTCTCCCCTGACTTCGGCAAACAGTTGCGCCAAGAATTATGTCATTTTCATCGGCAACGGCTTCCCTGCGCAGGATTCGCCCTCTACCCTGCTTGGCCCCTCCAGCGGGTTGCCCGGCTATGGGGTGGGCGGCGATGTCACGCAATTGCCTTTGGCGAATTTGGCCAGTTCCACCACGACTCAAACCTTTACGCTTGCCACGCCTGCGTGCGGCACCTACCCGGGCGACAGTATGACGGAGTCAACGGCCGCCTGTCAGGCAAAAGCCACCGATCTCGGCGCCACCGGCTTCCCGGCCTTGTACCCCGGCTATAGCAGCTACACCTGCGCTCCCGCCACGACCTGTATCGGCGGCTCGACAGTAACTACAAGTGAAGCATTGCCAGCAGGTGCTGCCAGCCCCACTGTTTGTGGTGTCTATGCCACCGCAGCGTCATGCCAGGCGGCGCTTCCGGCGCTTTACCCCAACTACACCTGGTATTCCTGCACCGCCGAGACTGACTGCACCTACACTGAAACCAATTCGCCGACTTTCATCGGATCAACCGGGTGTATTGCAGCATCAAATGCGTCGTCTTGTGTCGTCTGGGCTCAAGCCAATTCAGCTTACAACACTCTATATTCCGGGTTTTCATGCGCTAATTCTGCCAATTGCTCTCCGAATGTGGGCGGCTCGAAGGTATGGGATCTCAGTGCAACATTTAAATTATTGCCCGGAAAAAGCTTCACGATGAACGGTATCACCCAAACGCAGATGGGCAGCGAGCCCGCATATAGCCAAACCATTACCGGCACCTACACCACGCTTGCCGCCACGCCAAACGGGACGTTCTCTGCACCGGCTGACAACAAAATCAAATATTTTGACGAATGGGCGGGATTTCTCCACAGGACCGATACCAGTTCTGCACCAGGCCAGCAGAACATCAACACATTCACGATAGATGTGTTCAAGGAACAGCAGGATATGGATCAGACCTCGCTGCTGATCAGTGCGGCTCAGGCGGGGGGCGGCAAGTATTTCAAGGCCAGCGATGAAGCCTCAATCATCAACGCGCTAAGCAGGATTTTTTCGGAAATCCAGTCGGTCAACAGCGTGTTTGCTTCTTCCAGTCTGCCGGTAAGCGTGAACACTCAGGGGACTTACCTCAATCAGGTATTCATGGGGATGTTCCGCCCGGAAGGTGCTGCGTCGCCGCGCTGGCCCGGCAACCTGAAGCAATACAAATTCAAGCTATTCAATGGCGAGTTGCGCCTGTCCGACAAAAACGGAGATGAAGCGATCAGCACCACCACGGGTTTCGTTACACCTTGCGCCGCTAGTTTTTGGACTACGGATACCGGCCAATATTGGAACTTCAGCACGGCGCAGGCCCTGGGCGATTGCACGGCGCAGACTTCCGCATTCCCTGTCGCAGGTTCGACCTCTATTTATTCTGATGCGCCCGACGGCGAAGTGGTGGAAAAAGGCGGCGCTGCGCAGCGTTTAAGAGGAGTCTATTCATCAGGCACCACGCCGGTTTTGGTTACCAGCTCGACGAATTATAATGTTTGCGGCGTCGGACAAACGCCCTCAAATGCACAGTGCCGCAAACTGTTGACTTGCGATGGCTCTACCGCAACCTCTTGCGCCTCTCTTGCCAACTTCGATACTGACAATGCCAGCGTCGCCGCAGCATTGAGCACTGACCTGATCTGGTGGACCAGGGGGAAGGATGTTGACAACGAGAATGTCAACCTTACTTCAGCTACTGCCACGCCTGCAAATTCTCCAATCACCGAAGAAATGCGCCCCTCGGTACATGGTGGTGTGGTGCACTCGCAACCCGCCGTAGTCGATTATGGGGGAACTACCGGAACGATCGCTTTTTATGGCGCCGACGATGGCGTGTACCATGCGGTGGATGGTGGGCAAGGCGACTCCGAGGGCCACGAACTTTGGGGCTTTATCGCACCCGAGGGCTATAGCAAATTATATCGGCTGCGCGACAACGGCAACGATAGCGACAAAGATGGAATCACTTCTTCTCTGATCAACTTCCCCAATGTCGCGGAGGAGATTACACCTGCACCCCTGCCAAAGGATTATTTCTTCGATGGATCCACCGGGGTCTATCAGAGATCCGGGACGGTCTGGATTTACCCGAGTATGCGCCGGGGCGGTCGTGCAATATACGCATTTGATGTAAGCGATCCCACCAGCCCCGACATGAAATGGCGCAAGGGTTGTTTCACCAGCAACACAACCGACGACGCAATGTGCTCAACCGGCTGGGACAATATCGGACAAACCTGGTCCAGCCCTACTATTGCCTATCTCGACGGATATGTGGATGAAAGCTCAAATCCGAAACCTGTGTTGATCTTCGGCGGCGGTTATGACCAATGCGAGGACACCGACAGCCAGACCCGCTGCGCCGTCGTCAGCCCCGCCACCCGTAAAGGCGCGAATATCTGGTTCGTGGATGCGCATAGCGGCAATATTATTCGCACCTACCCGACCCATTACAGCGTTCCGGGCGACGTTGCGCTGCTGAAAAACACCAGCGGGTACGTGACTTACGTTTACGCATCGGACACTGGCGGCAATGTCTATCGCATCAATGTCAGCTCCACTGATGGGACATCGTTTCCTTCATGGAGCGCTAATGGTTCAGCGTCCGATATCATCATCGCCAGCCTGAGTGAAGAGTACCACGCGCGCAAGTTCCTTAATGGCCCGTCGGTTGTTCCATCGTCGGGATTCAACGCGGTGCTGCTCGGTTCGGGCGATCGTGAGCATCCTCTGGCGAAAAATTATGGCTGCGGCAACTATTCGGCGATACAGGGTAACTATGTCACCAACCAGTTCTATATGCTGATGGATAAGCCGACTGGCTACCCCATCCCGACGTTGACGCCCAGCTCGCTGGTCGATGTCACGTCCGGCACCACCACGATTGCAACCGTGTCGGGCGAGACCACGATCTACAATACCTTGTCAGTGCTGCCGAGCTCGACCAAGGGATGGCGGTTCAACTTTGGCAAATGCGAGCAGACGGTCAACGAGGCGCTTACCATTGCCGGTGTCACGTATTTCGGCACCAATGCCCCCACCGCTAGCAGCGGCACCTCCTGCACGGCGAATCTGGGGCTTGCGTATGGATATGCAGTGGACTATCTGACCGCCAATCCAATCCCTTCATCAACAACACTGGCAGAAGCATTGGCAGCGGCAACAACAAACGGAAGCGGTGAGGGACCAGGGCCTGGAGTCGGGCTTGTAGGTAACATTGTAAATGGAGTGATAGCCGGAGCCGAAGGTGGTTCGCGTAATTCCGTATATATCGGGGGCGGAATGCCGCCGTCACCGGTAGGGGGAGTGGTGGATGTAGAGGGTACCAAGTATCCGTTCTGCATCGGCTGCATTGATACGAGCGCGGCTAATTCATCGGCATTACAGGGTAGCAAGATTACCATTAATCCAACCGGAAGAAGATTTAGATCTTTTTGGTATATTGAAAACGATTGATTTCGCTGCATTCATCTTTCCCGCGTAACGCGCGGGAAAGATGTGCTGAGAGGTTCTGTCCAGACAAAAGGCAAAATATGGCCTGCACAAACTGTGTAAATACACAGCGGATGCCGGAATACAAAGCGCCTCACTTTGGTGGGGCGTTTTGTATTTGGATTCAGACGCGCCAAGTGAATACCTCCGAGCAGCCTGGTGCCTGAGGGATGCATCCGGGATATTGGCTACCCTTTTGAAGTTTACGCCAGTACTGAAAAACTCAACCCGGATCGCGCACCGTCGATTTTCAGTATGAGTAATCGCTCATTTACCAGGATGCATGATTGCAGCCTGCAATCCGTTTCTAAACCATTGCCAATTAAAATGCCTTGCCAATGTTAATTGGCAAGGCATTGATGCAGATCAGACTGTAAAGTTTACGCAGTCTGCGCAAGCCGCTTTTAATTTACCGTTACCGCCGTTACGTTCTGTTTTATTTTACGATCGCCTTCAATTCACCCTTGGCATAGCGGTTCGCCATTGCGTCCAGCGAAATTGGCTTGATCTTGCCTGCCTGGCCGGCGGAGCCGAAAGCTTCGTAGCGCGCCTTGCAGATTTCCTTCATCGCCTTGGTCGTGGCGGCGAGGAACTTGCGCGGGTCGAAGTCCTTGGGATTCTGCGCGAGGTAGCGGCGGGTCGCGCCGGTAGAGGCCATGCGCAGATCGGTGTCGATGTTGACCTTGCGCACGCCATGCCTGATGCCCTCGACGATCTCTTCCACCGGCACGCCGTAAGTTTGCCCCATTTGGCCGCCGAATTCGTTGATGATCTTCAGCCATTCCTGCGGCACCGAAGAGGAACCATGCATCACCAGATGCGTATTGGGAATGCGCGCGTGAATTTCCTTGATGCGGCTGATTGCCAGCGTATCGCCGGTCGGCGGGCGGGTGAATTTGTAGGCGCCGTGCGAGGTGCCGATCGCGATCGCCAATGCGTCCACGCCGGTGGCCTTGACGAACTGCGCGGCTTCTTCAGGGTCAGTCAGCAACTGGTCGTGGCTCAGCACGCCTTCCGCGCCGTGGCCGTCTTCCTTTTCACCCATGCCGCTTTCCAGCGAGCCCAGGCAGCCCAGCTCGCCTTCGACGGAGACGCCCACCGCGTGCGACATCTCCACCACGCGACGGGTGACGTCCACGTTGTATTCGAACGAGGAGGGCGTTTTCGCATCTTCTTTCAGCGAGCCGTCCATCATCACGCTGGAGAAGCCGCTGCGGATGGCGTTGATGCATACCGCCGGTGATGCGCCGTGATCCTGGTGCATCACGACCGGAATATGAGGATAGGCTTCCACGGCGGCTTCGATCAGGTGGCGCAAAAACGCCTCACCGGCATATTTGCGCGCTCCGGCGGAGCCTTGCATGATCACCGGGCTGTTGGTTTCATCCGCCGCTTCCATGATCGCCTTGACTTGTTCCATGTTGTTTACGTTGAACGCGGGCAAGCCGTAGCCGTTTTCCGCAGCATGGTCGAGTAGTTGACGCAGAGATACGAGTGCCATTTTCTTTTCCTCCTAGCTAAATTAAAAATTATTTGTTAAGGAAACGCAGATTTATTCACTCAATCCGTCATTGCGAGCGAAGCGTGGCAATCCAGTTGTTTGATATCAAACGAACTTCTGGATTGCCACGTCGCTACCTGCCGCGCTACGCTCGCAGCTAAAGGCTTTTCGCAATGACGATTTAATCTGCGTTTCCTTAAGGAATTAGAAGTTAGTCGCTAGACGTTAGTTATAACAAAACCCGCGCAGCGAACAACGCCAACTAACGGCTAACGACTAAAAACTAACAACTGATTCTCAACTCCTGTGATGATCGCCGACGCGCATGATCTTCATCGTGTTGGTGTGCCCGGCTTTGCCTGTCGCCTCGCCTATCGTCATCACCACCATGTCGCTTCCCTCAACCAGCCCCAGTTCCAGGAGCGTTGCCTCAATTTGCTGCCATTCTTCCGACTGGCCTCTTGATTTGGAATGGAACTCTATGGGATGCACGCCGCTGAACAAAGTCACCTTGCTCAGGGTTTCCGGCAACGGTGTCAGCGCGAATATCGGCACGCCGACACTGACGCGCGACATCCACAACGGCGTCGAACCGGACTGGGTTAACGCCACGATGGCTTTCACCCTGAAATGCGAGGCGGCAAACAGCGCGGACATCGCAATGGACTGATCAATTCGGGTGAACTTGTGCGCAGTGTCGCGAAAATCAATCGCCCGCTCTTCATCCTCGCGTTCCGCGCTCAGGCAAATGCGCGCCATTGCCTCGATGGTTTCCACCGGATAGTCGCCCACCGCGGTTTCCGCCGATAACATGACCGCATCGGTGCCATCCAGCACGGCATTGGCAACATCGGATACTTCTGCGCGGGTTGGGATCGGGTTGGTGATCATCGATTCCATCATTTGGGTCGCGGTAATCACCAGGCGATTTTTCGCGCGCGCCATTTTAATCATGCGTTTCTGCAATCCGGGCACGGTGGCATCGCCGACTTCCACGCTCAAATCGCCGCGCGCCACCATGATGGCATCCGACGCATCGATGATGTCGCTCAATGCCGGAATTGCCTCGGCACGCTCGATCTTTGCCATCAGCAGGCTCCTGCCACCCGCCGCGTTCATCAGCTCGCGTGCCAGGCGCATATCGTCGCCACTGCGCGGAAAAGATACCGCCAGATAGTCAGCCTTGATCAGCGCGGCAGTCTTGATGTCTTCCTTGTCCTTGTCGGTCAGTGCGGGTGCCGTCAGACCGCCGCCTTTGCGGTTGATGCCCTTGTTGTTGGACAACACGCCGCCACGCACCACTTTGCAGATGATTTGCGAGCCTTTTACCCCGGTGACATGAAATTCCAGCATGCCATCGTTGAGCAACAATACCGTGCCCACGCTGACATCGTTGGGCAACTCCTTGTAATCCAGGCCGACGCGAAGCTGATTGCCCAGCCCGTCCAGCGCCGCATCAAGAATGAAGGTGTCGCCGCTGTTCAATACGATCTTGTCATTCTCGAATTTCCGCACGCGAATTTTCGGGCCTTGCAGGTCGGCCAGAATGCCCACCGTGCGGCCGCATGCCTTGGCCGCAGCGCGCACAGTTTCGGCGCGTTTCACATGGTCCTGCGCGGAGCCGTGCGAGAAATTCATGCGCACCAGATCTACACCGGCACGAATCATCTGTTCCAGCACCCTTTGATCGCTGGAGGCAGGACCCAGTGTTGCAACTATTTTGGTTCTACGCAGCATGTGTTCCTTATCTATTGAGCTTGTAGCTTGTAGCTTGTAGCAAAGCTGGTTTGGCTACCGGCTACCAGCTATTGACCAGCTCGTTGTTCCAGAATTTCCACGGCAGGCAATTTTTTACCTTCGAGAAATTCCAGAAACGCCCCGCCGGCTGTGGAGATGTATGACACTTTGTCATAGATGCCGTACTTCTGGATTGCAGCGATGGTGTCGCCGCCGCCCGCCAGCGTGAAGGCCTGGGTCTCGGCAATCGCCATCGCGATTGCTTTGGTCCCCGCGCCGAATTGATCGAACTCGAACACTCCGACCGGCCCGTTCCAGACGACTGTGCCGGCCTTCATGATGATGTCGGCCAGTTCCTGTGCGGACTGCGGGCCGATGTCGAATATCATTTCGTCGTCGGCTACATCCCTGGCGTCTTTCAGGATAGCCGGAGTGTTTTCATTGCCCGCCACAAAAGGAGATTCCTTGCCGACCACAACATCCCTGGCAATGGGAATGCTTGCGCCGCGCGCGGACATTTTCTCAAGTAAAGCCTGTGCGGTTGGAACCAGATCGTCTTCGCACAGCGATTTGCCGACCGGATGGCCGGTGGCCTTGAGGAAGGTGTTGGCGATGCCGCCGCCGACTACCATTTGATCCACTTTTTCCGACAGGCTTTCCAGCACGGTCAGTTTGGTGGAAACCTTGGAGCCACCGACGATGGCGACCATCGGCCGTGCAGGGTTGAGCAGGGCTTTGGTCAATGCCTCCAACTCTTCGGTCAGCAAAATGCCGGCCGCCGCGACCGGCGCAAACTTCGCCACGCCGTGCGTCGAGGCTTCCGCGCGGTGTGCCGTACCGAATGCGTCCATCACAAACACGTCGCACAGCGCGGCATATTTTCTGGAGGTTTCTTCCAGGCTCTTTTTCTCGCCTTTGTTGAAGCGGCAGTTTTCCAGCAGCACCAGCTCGCCTTCGGCAACATTGAACCCTCCGTCCACCCAATCACTGACCAGGCGCACGGGTTTGCCAAGTTTGTTGGCGATAACGTGGGCAACCGGCTTGAGCGAATTATCTTCGGAATAAACGCCTTCTTCGGGGCGGCCCAGATGGGAAGTCACCATCACGCGCGCTCCGGCATTCAGTGCGAAATTTATCGTCGCCATTGAAGCGGTGATGCGCGCATCGGATGTCACCTTGCCATCCTTGACAGGCACATTGAGGTCGGAACGGATCAGGACGCGCTTGCCCTTGAGATCCAGATCGGTCATTTTGATAACGGACATATTTTCTCTCCTGAATGGAGCTGGTAGCTGGTAGCCTGTAGCGAGTAGCAGTAAGGTGCGCGCTTCGCGCGGCATCTAAAGCTACAAGCCACCGGCTACCAGCTACCAGCTACCAGCTTCTTTACTTGGCGACGTGAGTTACCAGGCGCATCATGTTGCAGGTATAGCCGTACTCGTTGTCGTACCAGGCAACAACCTTGACGAAGGTAGAGTCCAGGGCGATGCCCGCTTCGGCATCGAACACGGAGGGGCAAGAGTAGCCGCGAAAATCGGTGGAAACCACCTTTTCGTCGGTATAGCCGAGCACACCCTTCATCGAACCTTCAGAGGCAACTTTCATCGCCTTGCAGATATCATCGTAGGTTGCTTCCTTGTTCAGTTCCACCGTCAGGTCCACTACCGACACGTCTGATGTCGGCACGCGGAAAGCCATGCCGGTAAGCTTCTTGTTAAGCTCGGGGATCACCTTGCCCACGGCTTTGGCCGCGCCGGTCGAAGACGGAATAATGTTTTCCAGGATACCGCGCCCGCCGCGCCAATCCTTGTTGGATGGGCCGTCGACGGTCTTTTGCGTGGCAGTAGCGGCGTGCACGGTCGTCATCAGGCCGCGCTTGATACCAAAACTGTCATTCAGCACTTTTGCGACTGGAGCGAGTGCATTGGTCGTGCAGGATGCAGCGGAAACGATTTTTTCGCCGGCATATTTCCCGTGGTTCACGCCGTAGACGAACATCGGTGTGTCGTCCTTGCTTGGCGCGGACTGGACAACCTTTTTCGCGCCGGCGTCGAGGTGCTTCTGGCAAGTTTCCTTGGTCAGGAAAAATCCGGTACATTCGATCACGATATCCACGCCCGCTTCGTTCCACTTCAATTCGGCAGGATCCTTGATCGCGGTCAGGCGTATCTTCTTGCCTTTAACGACCAGCGTATTGCCGTCAACCGCGACGTCGCCATTGAAACGGCCATGCACGGAATCGTATTTAAGCATGTAGGCCAGGTAGTCGGGCTCCAGCAGGTCGTTGATGGCAACGACTTCAATTTCAGGGAAATCCTTGATTGCTGCGCGGAATACCATGCGCCCGATACGGCCGAAGCCGTTGATACCAACACGAATTGACATTTCTCTCTCCCAAGTTAAAAAAATTGAGGGGCGTAGGGCGGGTTACACCCGCCATTTCGACCAGTGAGGCGGCGGGTTAGCCCTGCATAGCCATCTGACTAAGTTGGCAAACTACGCCAACCAAGTCATTGGTTAACCCGCCCTGCACTTAAATTACGCTTTTTACGGTCTTGACCACATTCTCTGCGGTAAATCCGAAGTGCTTGAACAATTCGGGTGCCGGCGCGGATTCGCCGAAGCAATCCATGCCGACCACCGCGCCATCCACACCCACATATTTGTACCATCCGCCGGTCACGCCCGCTTCGACTGCGACGCGCTTCACGCCCTTGGGCAATACGCTGTCCTTGTATGCCTGATCCTGGCTGTCGAACACATTGGTGGAAGGCATGGACACGACTCGTGCAGCGATGCCTTCGCCTGCCAGTGTCTTCTGGGCTTCCAGCGCCAGCGACACTTCCGAACCGGTCGCGATGATCACCACCCTGGGCTTGCCGCCTGCCGCTTCGGAGAGCACATAAGCTCCCTTGCGGATGTTGGCGATTTGCGCCGCATCGCGTTTCTGGAATGCCAGGTTCTGGCGGCTGAAAATCAGGCTGCTCGGTCCGCCGCTGCGTTCCACGGCTGCCACCCAGGCCACGGCCGATTCCACCGTATCGCATGGGCGCCATACCTGCATGTTGGGGATAAGGCGCAGCGTTGCGGTTTGCTCGACCGGCTGGTGAGTCGGGCCGTCCTCACCTAATCCAATAGAATCGTGAGTGAACACGTAGATCACGCGCTGTTTCATCAGCGCTGACATACGGATCGCATTGCGCGCATACTCTGAGAACATCAGGAATGTACCTCCGAACGGCAGGAAACCACCGTGCAAGGCCATGCCGTTCATGATGTGCGACATGCCGAATTCGCGCACGCCGTAGCTGATGTAATTGCCGGTGCCCTTGCCGCGCAGATGTTTGCAGCCTGTCCAGTTGGTCAGGTTGGAGCCGGTCAGGTCGGCGGAACCGCCGAGGAATTCAGGCAGTGCCGGAGCCAGCGCATTGATGGCGTTCTGCGAAGCCTTGCGGGTGGCGATGGTTTCGGCCTTCTCGTTGGTCTTGGCGATCGCTTCGGCAGCATGTGCTGCCCAGTTGGCAGGCAGTTCACCTTTGATGCGCCGCGTGAATTCGGCTGCCTCTTTCGGATACGCTGCCTTGTATTCGGCGAATTTGTTGTTCCACAACTTTTCCAGGCCTTCGCCCTTGGTGCGCGCATCCCACGCTTCATATACATGCTTGGGGATCTCGAACGGCGGATATTTCCAGCCGATATGCTCGCGTGTCGCGGCCACTTCGGCATCGCCCAATGCGGCACCATGCACGTCATGGGTGTCGGCCTTGTTGGGAGAGCCCGCACCGATGATCGTCTTGCAGCAGATCAGCGTCGGCTTGTCGGCAATAGCCTTGCCTGCGTTGATCGCGGCATTGATCGCTTCCGGGTCATGGCCCTGCACTTCAACAACATGCCAGCCGTAAGCTTCGAAACGCCTGGGTGTGTCATCGGTGTACCAACCGTCGATGTGCCCGTCGATCGAGATATTGTTGTCGTCCCAGAAAGCGATCAGCTTGCCCAGACCCCATGTGCCGGCCAGCGCGCAGGCTTCGTGGGATAGACCTTCCATCATGCAACCGTCGCCCATGAAAACATAGGTGTGATGATTGACGATCTCGTGGCCGGGCTTGTTGAATTCCGCAGCCAGCAATTTTTCCGCCATCGCCATGCCTACCGCGTTGGTGATGCCCTGGCCGAGCGGGCCTCCGGTCGTTTCCACGCCGGGCGTATAGCCGTACTCGGGGTGCCCGGGAGTCTTTGAGTGCATCTGGCGGAACCGTTTCAGTTCATCCATCGGCAAATCGTAGCCGGACAGATGCAGCAACGAATAAATCAGTATCGAGCCGTGGCCGTTGGAAAGGATGAAACGGTCGCGATCGGGCCACTTGGGGTTGGCCGGGTTATGGCGCAGATGGCGGTTCCACAGCACGTCGGCGATCTCCGCCATGCCCATCGGGGCGCCGGGATGGCCGGAGTTCGCTTTCTGCACGGCATCAACTGCCAGCATGCGAATTGCGCCGGTAATGTCATTGAACCTGGGGGGGGTGATGTTACGTGTCGCAGCCATTTTCTGTGGTCTCCAGAATAATCGGTGGGTTGGTAATGTGAACCCGTTCGGGCCGGTAATTATACAGCGCCCCGATAAAGCTTCCTACTGTGATTCGTTTTCGCCTCCCTTTCTGGCGAATTTGATGCCCAGTTGTTTGAGTTTGCGGTAAAGATGGGTGCGCTCCAGGCCGATCTTTTCGGCTACACGCATCACATTGCCTGACTCTTTGCGCAAATGATAGTCTAAATAAAGCGCGTCGAAATGCTCGCGCGCTTCGCGCAACGGCAAATCCAGCGGCAAGGAAAATTGCTGCGTCAGCCCGTCGATGTTCTGGATTATTTTCCGGTTTTGCGCTTCGGCTGTTTGCATCTGCGGATTGGGCATCCCGCCTTTGATCGCCCTGGCAATGGCGCTTAACAGCTTTTGCAGCGCAATGGGTTTCTCCAGAAAATCCACCGCGCCGATGCGTGTCGCCTCAACCGCAGTCTCGATCGTGCCGTGACCGGACATCATCACGACAGGCATCGTCAGCAAATCCTGATCGACCCACTCCTTGAGCAAAGTCACGCCATCGGTGTCCGGCATCCAGATATCGAGCAATACCAGATCCGGTTCGAATTCATTGCGGAAAACGCGCGCCTGCCCGGCATTTTCAGCCAGATGTACCTGATAGCCCTCATCAAACAGAATTTCCGACAACAGTTCACGGATGCCGATTTCATCATCCACCACCAATATTTGTTTGCTTGTCATCACAACTCCTCAATCAGCGGCAGGCTGATATTGATGCGCGCTCCGCCGTTCATGCTGTTTTCAATGCTGATGCGGCCGCCATGCTCCTCGACCAGTTTCTTTACGATGGCCAGGCCCAGTCCGGTTCCCCTGGGTTTGGTCGTCATGTAAGGCTCGAAAGCGCGAGCCAGCACGTTCCCGGGAAAGCCCGCGCCATTATCTTCGACATGCAGGTGAATTTCCCTGCCCTGCATTTCGGTACTCAGCGTAATTTGCGGCTGCGTAACAGCCTGCAGCGCATCCTGTGCATTCTGCAGCAGGTTGTGGATGACCTGGCGCAAGCGGGTCGCATCACCGTTGACATCGCTGCGCAACGCTTCCAGCTTCAGCGTGATAGGAATAGCATTCGCCTCATACAACCCCAGCACTTCCCTGATCAATTGATGCAAATCCAGGCGCGATAGTTTCAGCGCCGGGCCGCGTGCATAATTGGCGAAATCGCCCACCATGTTTTTCATCGCGGCGACCTGGCTGACGATGGTTTGCGTGGCGCGCTTTAAAAGTTGCGCGTCAACTTCATCAAGCTTGCCACCGAGTTTGTGCTGCAAGCGTTCTGCTGAAAGTTGTATCGGCGTAAGCGGGTTTTTGATTTCATGCGCGAGACGGCGCGCCACCTCGCCCCATGCCGCCTGCCGCTCTGCGCTCAGCAGGTGACTGATGTCATCGAACACGACCACATAGCCTGCATCTCCGCCCTGAGGTAAACGAGTACCGCGCATCAGCAAAATCTGGTTGCCATTCCTGCTTAAGCGCTCTATCTGCCGTTGCCATTCGCAGTTGGTGGCATCGCTGAAAGCCTCAATGATGGTGTTGCAGAATGATCTCAGCAGGACATGTTTTTCAGCCAGTTGACTCAGCGACATGCGCTGCATTTCCTGCAACGGTGCGGCGAGGATTTGTGCCGCGCTGGTGTTCACGGAACGCAAGCGAAACTCCTCATCCAGCGCCAGAACACCGGAAGACAAGTGCGTCAGCACGCTCTCCAGGTGAGCCTTGGCACTTCCCACTTCGCGCTGCTGCTGTTCGCTGGCTTGCTTTGCATCAAACAGCTGCCTGGTCATCTGGTTGAACAAGCCGGTCAGCGCACCCAGTTCATCGCTGCTTTGTATCGGATACTGGCTGGTAAAATCGCCTTGTGCCACCGCTCGTGTGCCTTCCGCGAGCGCTTCCAGTGAGGAACCCAGCCGCTCGCTGATAAAAAAGGCCGCCGATACCGCAGTCAATAGCACCACCAATAACGACAGAGTCAGGGTGATTGCATACAGCCGCTTCAATCCGAGGCGCGATAGCGTCAGCTCCTGATAATCGTTATACACCGCCTGCACGGTTTCGGCATCCGCCTCGATTTGTTTCGGCACGGGCTGGGTGAATTGCAGCACATACTGCCCAACGGCTGGTGTGCTGGTATTTACCCTTACCAGCGAGCGTAGCGTCAAACCTTTTTTCGGCAGGGTGTCGATCACCTCATATTCGCCCTTTTCCAGGGTTGACCGCAGCAAAGCGCTGTCGGGCATTTCCGGAACCAGGGCAATGCCACTGGAGGAAAAAGCCACCACATTTCCTCTGGCGGTAAACAATGCCGCCTCCTGCGCCACCTTTTCATCTATTAACTGATCCAATGCACGCTGATATTGTTCCGGATGCTTTTCTGACAACAATAGCGCGATGAACTGGGTCTTTTTGGTCAGTTCCTTCAGGCTGTTTTCCAGACCGCTTCTGCCCAGGTTGAGTCCGCCTTCCAGGGCATTTTCGACGCGCACGTCAAACCACGACTCTATGCTCCTGCTCAGGAAATTTACCGATACCACATACACCAGCAATCCGGGCAGAACGGCTATCAAGGTGAAAAAAACCACCAGACGCAACGTAAGCTTGGCGCCAAAAACCTTGTTCCTGATCTTGTTGCGCAAGCGTACGAGTTGAAAACCGACCAATCCCGTCAGGCTCAGCGCAAACAAGCCGGTTAACCCGAGCAGCAAATAATAGCTGATGGAAAACACCTCGGTGTTTGCGCTGCTGCTGGACAGCAAATAAAGCAACGTGACGCCAACAATGGCACCGATAAAAATAAGGTATTTCAACGCACCATCACTCCGCTTTGCCGTCGCCGCGCAGGATAATTTCCGCAGGCCGGATCATCCAGCGATACCAATCGGAATCAAGCGACCAATCCTTGCCGGTCAGCGCGTTCACCTGCAACGGCAGGGGCAATTGCGCGACATTCAGGCGCAACCGCGCCGCGACAATATAGTTGCTCTCCTCTTTCATCAGTTCTGCTGGAATGGTTGCTGAACTTTGCCTGGCCAGTATGTTTATCGCATCTTCGAAACTGGCAAAATTCTGAAACAGCGTGCCGCGTGAAAGGCGGTACTGGCGCGTCAAGACATTGTAGGAAAGCTTGACGGTTTGTTCGCCTTGAAAAATCTTTTCATCGAGCCAATACCAGCGTGAGCGCGTCAGCGAAAATTCGCCGACAAAATACAATGGCACACCGTGGGACAAAGCATGTTCCGCCGCGGAGGTCAGATTGATATCGTAGCTGGCGGAGAGCTGATAGCCATCCTCGTTCAGGCGCATTTCCGCCTTGTTGACGGAAATGCCATCGGCTGTCGCCAGGGGACAGAAGACAGAGGACAGAAGACAGATGACAGCAATGATGCCGAATCTGTACAGGCCAATGCCAGGTCCAACTACATAGTCAGTGCGCCGGGACATGTCAGGAGACTTTCTGTCCTCAGTCATCTGTCTTCAGTCCTCTGTTTGTGCAGCAATGCATAAAAGAATCCGTCGTGCTGATCATTGGGTAATATCTGTCCATTGCTACTTTCCGGCAAGGCCACCGGCAAACGCCGCGCATCCGGCTGTTGAGCCAGAAACGCCGCGATCACCTGCTCATTTTCCTGCCGGAAAACCGAGCAGGTTGCGTAGAGCAATTTACCATCTTGCGCCAGCAGCCGCCACAACGCGCGCAGGATGTCGAGCTGTTGCGCGGCGAATCCGGCAATATCCGCGCGGCGGCGCAGCCACTTGATGTCGGGGTGGCGTCGTACCACGCCGGAAGCCGAGCAGGGCACGTCGGCGAGAATACGCTGAAACGGCTTGCCATCCCACCACTTCTCCGGCTCGGCAGCGTTGCCGACCACAAGTTGCGCGGACAGCGCCAGGCGCTGCAAATTTTCCGCGACGCGCCGCAAACGGTTTTCGTCCTTGTCCACTGCGACCATCTGCACAGCGGCGCTTTCCAGAATGTGCGCGGCCTTTCCTCCCGGAGCGGCACAGGCATCCAGCACGCGCATCCCGTCGTGAACGTCCAGCAGATGCGCGGCATATTGCGCGCCGGCATCCTGCACCGAGACCAGCCCGGCAAAAAAACCCGGCAACTTGTCCACCGGCACCGGCTTGTCCAGTTGCAGCGCGTTAATATAAAACTCGCTAAGCGATTCGTTTGCCCCCTCGCCCGCTTGCGGGATAACCAGCGACTTGGCTGCGGTTGTTTGCAGCCTAGTCGAATGGCTAGTTGTTTTATCCAGAGGGTTGGGGAGAGGGAAATGGGCACGGCAGGCTTCATTGTCTGGGGCGGCATAATTGCCATGACCGTTCGGCTCGATCAACCGCGCGTGAATATCCTGCTGCTCAAGCAGTGCCAGATAATCCGCTGTGGTACCGCGCCGCTGATTGACGCGCAACGTCATCGGCGGATGCAGATTGCCCGCCGTCAGTATCGCCGCGCTGCACTCGCCATACTGCGCCTGCAGCTCATCGATCCACCACTGCGGATAACTGTACTTTCCTTCCGCGCGCTGTGCGGCTTGTTCCAGCAATGCGTCCCGTCCGCGCAGGAAATTGCGCAGAATCGCGTTCACCAGGCCGCTCACTTTCGGGTTCAGCATTTGTGCGGCACGCACCGCGAAATCGACCACCGCATGCTGCGCGGCTTTGCTGTACTGCAGTTGGTACAGCGCCACCAGTAACACGTAGTAGATACGCTGGTCCGACAGCGGTTTGTGCAGCAACAGCTCTAACAGCGCGCGCAATTGACCGTAAAAACGCAACGTGCCGTAGCTCAGATCCTGCAGTGCCGCGCGTTGCGCAGGAGTCCATACCGCTTTTCTGCGCAGCGATTCATCCAGCACCTGATTGAGGTTGCGCCCGTCCGCCAGTACCTGCTGAACGATTTGTGCTGCGGCGAGTTGTATGTTGTGCATTTAACCCCAAAAATCCATTAGGCCGTCATTCCGGCGCAGGCCGGTATCCAGCAATTAAAAACACTCCGCGAAGCGGACAAAGCCATGATGTTGTCAGACTGAAGCGGGAATTTGTTAAGCATCTGGATACCGGCCTGCGCCGGCATGACGCGCAGCCGAGCCATCGCGCAATGAATTGCGCTCCTGCAGAATGCCTTGGTACAGCTGATTATATGGGATTAACTCACGGAAAAATTATCGCCGACCTTGACCGGCACGGCCTGCAAAAACTGCGCAGCCGGCAGCGCCTTGCCGCCGGGGCGCTGCAACACTTCCAGATGCAACGCATCGTTGCCGCAAGCCACCGTGATGCCGTGCTTGTCCACCGCAAGAACCCTGCCCGGCTCGCCGTGCGCGCCTTCCCGCAGCGCAGTCTGCCAGATTTTTATCGCCACACCGTTAAAATCTGCATGGCACACCGGAAAGGGATTGAAGGCGCGTACCGCGCGTTCGATCTGCCGCGCATCCTGCCGCCAGTCGATCTGCGCCTCACTCTTGAGCAGCTTGGCGGCGTAAGTCGCAGCCGCATCGTCCTGTCTGACCGGTGTCAGGCGGTTTTGCGGGTTGCCGCCTGCTGGCGACATCCCTGCCAGCGCCGATTCCTGCAACAGGCGCAGTGCTTCGATAATGCAGTCCGCGCCGATCACGGCCAGCTTGTCATGCAGAGTTGCCGCCGTGTCGTTTTGCGCAATCGGGCAAGCCCGGCTCAACAGCATGTCGCCGGTATCCAGCCCTTCGTCCATCTGCATGATGGTAATGCCGGTTTCGCTGTCGCCCGCCAGGATCGCGCGCGGTATCGGCGCAGCCCCGCGCCAGCGCGGCAGCAACGAAGCATGAATATTCAGGCATCCGTAGCGCGGCAGTTGCAGCACGGCATTCGGCAAAATCAGCCCATAAGCGGCCACCACCATCACGTCGGCACCCAGCGCGGCAATCGGGCGCTGCGCCTCTTCGGTTTTCAATGTGGCGGGCTGAAATACCGGCAAACCGTGTTGCAGCGCAAGCTGCTTCACCGGGCTGGCGGCCAGCTGCATGCCCCGTCCTGCAGGGCGGTCCGGCTGGGTCAGCACCGCGACTACCTGATGTTCCCTGAGCAGTGCAGCCAACGCGCTGGCCGCGAAATGTGGTGTGCCGGCAAAGATGATTTTCATAAAAAAGTTGGTCCGGTAAAAACCTCTGCACAACGTCGCGAGCGCAGCAGAGGCAAGGCAAAAATTGGCGAGGAACCAGCCGCTCTGCCACGGTGATGTGGAACACTTTGGCGCGGGAAGAGCGGCCTGCATCTGCTCCCGCAATCGGCTGGCTTCGCCAGTAACGTGTCGCAGATGCGGTGTACATTTAGTACATGAGGATTTTGAGCCATTTTTTAACGCTGCATCAGCAAGCGCATAACCAACGACTTAGTTGGCGTAGTTTGACAACTTAATCGGATGGCTATAACCAGCCGCTTAGGCAACGTTTTTTGGTGGCTTAGCGGAATGGCTAGTGGTTTCATCAGTTGTTTCATCAGTAGTTGTGCGGAGGTTTTTTACAGGGTCTCGCGCTGGCGTTTCTTAAGCTTGGCGCGAATCCTGGTTTGCTTGAGTTGCGACAAGTACTCGACGAACACCTTGCCGCGCAAGTGATCTATTTCGTGCTGGATGCAGACCGCCAGAAAGCCCTCTGCCTCCAGCGTGAAGGGTTCGCCTTTTTCGTTGAGGGCGCGCACTGTTACTTTTTCCGCGCGGCGCACCTTCTCATAAATACCCGGTACCGACAGGCAGCCTTCCTCGCTTTCCTCTACGCCGCTGCTGGCGATGATTTCCGGATTGATGAACACCTGCAGCTGGTTATGCGCCTCGGAAGCATCCACCACGACGATCTGTATATGCACATCCACCTGTGTCGCCGCCAGGCCGACTCCGGGTGCGGCATACATGGTCTCAGCCATGTCTTGCGCCAGCCTGCGAGTGGCATCATCGACCCGCTCAACCTTCCCGGCGATCTTGTGCAGCCGCTCATCGGGATAATGCAAAATTTTCAGGATTGCCATGCCGCTATTGCACCACAGTAGATTGTAAAGATTCCCATAAATGCTTGCTAATTTAGATGACTGGATGCAGAATTTAACGCAACGCAGCAACATTGCTTGCCTCTATTACTGATTCCGCCGGAGTTTTCCATGCGCAAGATTATATCGCTGATTTGCCTTCTGTTACCCACCCTCGCTTGTGCCGATCAGCTTCAAATTCGCCCGGAAATTCGTCGGGACGCACCGGATCGATACATCGTTGTCAAGGGCGACACGCTGTGGGACATCTCCGGCAAATTCTTCAGCGACCCGTGGAAATGGCCGCATATCTGGGGACTGAACAAGGACACCATTAAAGACCCGCACTGGATATACCCTGGCGATACGATCAATCTTGACCGCACCAGCGGCACATTGCGCATCGGTGAGGGCGACACGGGAAAGCCGGGAGTTGCAGGCGTCACCAGTGTTACCGGTGTTGAGCGTGGCATCAGCGACTCAGGCGAGAGGGGCCGTATCATCAGTCTTTCCCCCAAAGTACACGATGAACCGAGTACTCACGATGCTATCCCGAGCATTCCTGCCAAAATCATCGGGCCATTTTTAAGCCAGCCGCTGGTAATTGAAGAAGACGCGCTGCAGGATGCACCGGCAATGATCGGTGCGCGCGAAGGCCGGGTGGTGCTTGGCGCGTTTGACATCGGCTTTGCCACAGGCCTGACCTCGGACAAAGGCGACAAATGGCAAATTTACCGTCCTGGCAAGAAATTTATCGACCCGGAAACTGACGAGGTGCTGGGTATTGAGGCAGTTTATCTCGGCAACGCCGAAGTGAAGGAATTTGCGGAGGTCAGCACCGTTGGGATCACTTATTCCTTACAGGAAATTTATAAAGGTGACCTGCTGTTTGCGTCTTCCAGCGATGCGACCGGCCCTTACCTGCCGCGCGCGCCTGAAACCAGCATTTCAGCCCGTGTGATTTCGGTATATGGCGGGGTATCACAGGCTGGGCAAAATGCCGCGATTGTTTTAAACAAGGGCGCACGCGATGGGCTGGAGGTTGGCCATGTGCTGGCTCTGTATCACAAAGGGGAAGTTGTCAAGGTAAAGGGCAAACACTTTTATAACTGGGATAAGGCTTATACGTTGCCGGATGAGCGCTATGGCCTGGTGTTCGTGTTCCGCGTATTCAACAAGGTAGCGTACGCGCTGGTGATGCAGACAAAACTGCCGGTACAGTTGCTGGACCGCGCGCAAACACCGTAAATAATGAAAGTTGATGTGTCGCTTGAAGCTTGGCTGGCACTAAGCCTGACTCGAGGCCTGGGCGGCGAAGGAGCGCGTCAACTGTTAAAGGAATTTGGCTCCCCAGAAGCGGTTATTGCCGCATCCACCAGCTCGCTCAAATCTGTCGTCAAACCCGAGGTTGCCGCCGAAATCGGCAAAGGATACGCCAACGAGGCTATTGCGCCGACTTTGGCCTGGCTGGAAGACAGCAACAACCACATCGTCACCCTCGCCGATAGCGACTACCCGCAGGCCCTGCTGAACATTCCCGACCCGCCGCTGCTGTTGTATGTGAAGGGGAGGCTTGACCTGCTCAACCACTCCGCGCTGGCCATGGTTGGAAGCCGCAATGCCACTCCGCAGGGCATAGTCAACGCCGAGGCGTTTGCCAAATCATTCAGCGCTGCCGGGTTATGCATCATCAGCGGCATGGCGCATGGTATCGATGCCGCCGCGCATCGCGGCGCTTTGCGCGGCCAGGGCAGCAGTATTGCCGTGATAGGCACCGGGCTGGACAAGGTCTATCCGGCCGCCAATCGTGATCTGGCGCACGCGCTCGCGCAGCAAGGCGCATTGATCTCGGAATTCCCGCTGGGCACGCCCCCGCTGCCCGCAAATTTTCCGCGCCGCAACCGCATCATCAGCGGTATGAGCCTGGGCTGCCTGGTGGTGGAGGCCTCGCTGCAAAGCGGCTCGCTGATTACCGCACGCCTGGCACTTGAGCAAGGCAGGGACGTGTTTGCCGTTCCCGGCTCGATCCATGCGCCGCAAAGCAAAGGCTGCCACGCGCTGCTCAAGCAGGGCGCGAAACTGGTTGAATCCGCGCAGGATATCCTTGAGGAGTTGGGCGGTTTGCTTATCACGCCATCCCTGAATTCAGTGACACAAGGCATTGATATACAAGGCACAGACTACGCGCTGCTGGAGCATCTCGGCTTCGATCCGGTGGATGTGGAAACGCTCAGAGTTCGCAGCGGCTTGACGATAGCCGAGCTATCCGCCATGCTGTTGACGCTCGAACTGAGCGGGCACGTCAGTACGATACCCGGCGGTTTATATCAACGTATCCATTAAGTACCGCACAAATCATGTTTGAAATTCTTATGTACCTGTTTGAAAGTTACTTCGATGCGGGCAGTTATCCTGAACCGGACAAGCTGTCGCGAAAACTTTCCGCCGCCGGTTTCGAAGGCGAAGAGATCAGCGAAGCGCTGACCTGGTTGTCCGCTTTGCAGCAGCAAAATCCCGAAAGCTATCCAGCCGGCCTTGAGCACGCCGGGCAGCGTCATTTCGCCGAACTGGAGCAGCAACGGGTCAGCTGTGAAGCGCGTCAATTCCTGTTGTTCGCCGAACAGCAACACCTGATTTCAGCCGTTGAGCGCGAAATGATCATAGACCGCGCCGTCGCCCTGCAGCAGGAAAATCTCGCGCTGGACAAGCTCAAGCTGATCATGCTGATGGTGCTGTGGAACCGCCATCAGGACCTCGATCCGTTGCTGATCGAAGAATTACTTACCCCGCTGCATTCCGCGCAATTACACTGAGCCTCAAACCGCACGCATGGCAACCAACCTTCTGATCGTAGAATCTCCGGCAAAAGCCAAAACGCTTAAAAAATATCTGGGCAAGGACTATGAAGTGCTTGCCTCATACGGACACGTGCGCGACCTGATACCCAAGACGGGCGCGGTCGATCCCGAAAACGACTTTGCGATGCAATACGAAACCATCGCGCGCAACAGCAAGCATCTGGATGCGATTGCAAAAGCAGCATCCGCAGCCGACAACATCCTGCTGGCGCCCGACCCGGACCGCGAAGGAGAAGCAATTGCCTGGCACATATCCGAGTTGCTCAAGGCCAAGCGCGGCCTGAAGAACAAGAATATGCAGCGCGTGGTGTTCTATGAAATCACCCAGTCGGCGGTGCGCGAAGCGGTCGCTCACCCCCGGGAAATATCAATGCCGCTGGTGAATGCACAACAGGCTCGGCGCGCGCTGGACTATCTGGTCGGCTTCAATCTGTCGCCATTGCTGTGGCGCAAGATACGCACCGGTTTGTCGGCAGGGCGCGTGCAAAGTCCCGCGCTGCGGATGATCGTCGAGCGCGAACTGGAGATCGAGGCGTTCAAGAGCCAGGAATACTGGTCCGTCCATCTGGATACCAACAAGGATCACCTGCCGTTCACCGCCAAACTGTTCCAGTACCAGGGCAAGAAACTCGAACAGCTCAGCATCGCCAGCCAGGCCGAATACGACGCGATTCATGCCAAACTCAACGATGCCAAGCTGCCACCCAAGGTGGTGCGCGTCGAGAAGAAAGCCAAGCAGCGTTATGCCGCCGCGCCGTTCACCACCTCCACGCTGCAACAGGAAGCGGTGCGAAAACTGGGCATGACTGCCGACCGCACGATGCGCACCGCGCAATCGCTGTATGAAGGCGTGGACATCGGCGGCCAGGGAGGCGGACAGACCGTCGGGCTGATCTCCTACATGCGTACCGACTCGGTGTCCCTGGCAAAAGAGGCGGTGCAGGAGATCCGCGACTACATCAAGGATAATTTTTCGCCGGATTATCTGCCGTCTACCCAGCCAACCTACAAGAGCAAGACCAAGAACGCGCAGGAGTCGCACGAAGCGATCCGCCCGACCTCGATTCTGCGAACCCCGGACAGCCTGCGCGATCATCTCACTGCCGATCAGGCGCGGCTCTACGAAATGATCTGGAAGCGCACGCTGGCGTGCCAGATGGCGCCGGCGCGTTTCGATACCGTGAGCGTGGATATCCGCCTGGGCGGCGACACCACGCTGTTCCGCGCCAACGGCCAGGTGCTGGTATTCCCCGGCTTCATCGGCGTGTACATGGAAGACGTGGACGACGCGACCGAAGAAGAGGGCGGCAAGCTGCCGCCGCTGGCCGAGGGCGATGTGCTGCCCGTCGACAAGCTGTACGGCGAACAGCACTTCACCCAGCCGCCGCCGCGCTATTCGGAAGCCAGCCTGGTCAAGGCGCTGGAAGAGCACGGCATCGGCAGGCCGTCCACTTACGCCACCATCATCTCCACGCTGCAAGCGCGTGAATACGCCATTCTGGACAAGAAACGCTTTGTGCCCACCGACGTCGGGCGCGTAGTCACGCGTTTCCTCACCGATCATTTCACCCGCTATGTGGATTACGGCTTCACCGCCCACCTCGAGGACGAGCTGGATGAAGTATCCGAAGGCAAGCGCGACTGGATCGGCGTGCTGGAAGAATTCTGGAAAGGTTTTTCCAAACTCATCAAGGAAAAAGCCAGCATCGACCGGCCGGTCGAGCTGATCGACGAAGCCTGCCCGGAGTGCGGCAAGCCGCTCGCCAAGAAACTCAGCCGTTACGGCAGCTTTATCAGTTGCACCAACTATCCGGAGTGCAAATACAAACGCAGCCTCAGCGGCGAGTCGCAGGATGATGCTTTGGCAAGAGTGGAACTGGGCATGCATCCCGAGGCCCAGCTGCCCGTGCTGTTGCTGCGCGGCCCGTACGGCCACTACGTGCAACTGGGCGAAGTCGTGAAAGAGGAGAAAGCAAAACCGAAACGCGTCTCGTGGCCGAAAGAAATGCCGCTCGAACAGGCCGATCTGGCGAGTGCGCTGAAGTTGCTGGCGCTGCCTCGCGAACTCGGCGCGCATCCGGAAACCGGCAAGAAAGTCATCGTCAACATCGGGCGCTTCGGTCCCTACATCGGGCACGACGGCAAGTTCAAGTCCATTCCGCGCACGGACAGCATCTTCGAAATCAAACTGGACCGCGCAATGGAACTGCTGGCGCAAGCCCGCGACGGCAACACCGTGCTGCGCGTGTTGGGCGACCACCCGGACGACAAAACCAGCGTGGAAATTTGCAGCGGCCGCTACGGTCCCTATGTCCGCCACGGCAAGATCAACGCCACGCTGCCCAAGGATATTTCGCCGGATGAGCTCACGATGGAAGAAGCGCTGGAACTGATCGCCGCCAAGGCGGCGAAGGGCGGCGGAAAGGCCAGGAAACCGGCTGCCAGGAAACCGTCCGCCAAGACCACTAAAACCAAGGCGGTGAAGACGACCAAGGCAAAAACCGCAACGCCCAAGGAAAAGGCCGTACCGGCCAAAACACCTGCGAAGACAAAGACCGCTGCGAAGCCAGTTACCGGAAAGGTTGCTGCCGAGAAGGCGGCTAAACTCGCCGTTAAAACTAAACCTGCTGTTAAGAAAGTCTCAGCTAAAAAACCTGCGAAGACCAAGGGTTAGCTATTATTAGCGGTAGGGCGGGTCACACCCACCGTTTTTCAATCGCCAAATTT
>Ga0155952_1094_pt1 | contig 52099 bp, 56 predicted proteins | sample RifCSPlowO2_02_FD_107606 | JGI IMG/M metagenome (GOLD analysis project Ga0155952, IMG submission 107606) | Gallionellales bacterium RIFCSPLOWO2_02_FULL_57_47
CATTCCCGCCGCGCGAATTTCGTGAAGCTCTAGATCGACTGCGTTATGATCATCCTGCGCTGCAACTTTGAGGGGAGACCTCAGTACCGGAGTCGAATTGTTTCTGCATACTATCCAGGCGCTATTTCTGTCAGAATGAACCATGCATACGCTTATCGCCATCACATTCCGAATCTGTTTCCGCTTTGGCCTGTTCATTTTGGTTATTCCTCTGGTTGCACATGCCGGTCTCCCCGAGCCTTCCAATGTTCCCGGCGGCGTTGCGGTTGTTCCGCTTGGCAGCGTTTCAACCAGTGCCGGTATGCCGCAATCATGGTTGGGCGATCAGCCTGTTCTCGTGACATCCGACCACGATCAATGGTACGCGGTGGTTGGGCTGTCGCTTGATATGACACCGGGCTCACATGAGTTGCGCGTCAGGTTTGGCGACGTGACGAAAACGCAGGGCTTTGTGGTAAACCCTAAAAATTATCCCGAACAGCACATCACCCTTAAAGATAAGGGCAAGGTGCAACTGTCGGAAGCAAATCTGGCGCGCGCTGAGCGCGAGATCGCTGTCATCATGGAACTGAAATATCACTGGCGGGCTGCGCCGGATACCGATCTGGCTTTTGTCCTGCCCGCTGAAGGGAGGCTGTCCGGGGATTTCGGCCTGCGTCGTATCTTCAACGGTGAACCGCGCTCACCCCATGCCGGCATTGACGTGGCGTTAGCGCGCGGCACACCGGTCAGGGCGAGCGCGCAGGGCCGGGTGCTGGCGGTCGATGATTATTTTTTTAACGGTAAAACGATCTTTGTCGACCATGGCAACGGGTTGATTACCATGTACTGCCACCTTGACCGGATCGACGTGAATGCAGGCGAAACGGTTGGCAAAGGACAGCGAATCGGGCTTTCCGGCAAAACAGGGCGCTCCACCGGCCCGCACCTTCACTGGAGCGTGATACTTAACGGTGCCATGGTCGATCCTGCATTATTCGTTGCGGCAAAACGGAATCGATAGGGCGGGGAATTGAAGTACCCGCGAAGCCGTTTTCGTATTGCAGCACGATCACGCTGCGGGCTTCGTAATGACATCGGGATGGAGCACCGTTCTTTTTGCCGGACTGGACTGGTTCTGGCCACCCATCAGTAATCCCGGAGCGCTCAAGCCTGCCAAACCCCAAACCCGGCTTCGCGCAGATCGATCCCTGTCTCCACTTCCTTGGCGCACGCCTCGTCATACGACATCGGGTTAAATGCTTCATAGAGGTCGGGCCATAACCTCAATCCGTATTCTTTGACGTAGCGATTTGATTGAATGCCTGCCTTGTGTTTGTCAAAGCGCACGTCGGGGTCTATGCCGGTCATGCCGACGTAAACGCAGGGCTTGCCGGGAATGTAGCCGGGGTTGCACTTCTTGAATTTGCCTTCGGACAAAACGTCCTTCGACAGCTCGATCACATAGACGTGGTAGTGGTTGCGGCGTGCCATGGTTGATTCAATAAGGATTCGTAATGGGGCGAGCTTCGCTGGCAGGCTCTGGATTCATAACAGGCGAGGTGAAATGCAAGAACATGTGCGCTGCGGATCCCCTCAATTCACGCAGGATATTTTATACTGAAGTGATTAACAATCCCACAAAGGAACTGATTGACCATGCACATGCACGACCCCCATCCCTTTTCTTACGAAGTGGAAGAAGCCAATTTCGACGAGCGTGTGATTGCGCGTTCGCAAGAGGCGCCCATCCTGCTCGACATCGGGGCAGAGTGGTGTGCGCCCTGCAACGTACTGGGACCGCGCCTGGAGATGCTGGCGAAAGAATACGGCGGCAAATTCCTGCTGGCCAAAGTGGATGCCGACGAGAATATGCGCATCGCCGGCAAGCACAAGGTACGGGGCTTTCCGACGGTCATCGCCTACAGTCGCGGCGCCGAGTCCGGCCGTTTTCACAGCATGCAGCCGGATCATTTCCTGCGCCAGTTCATCGACAAGCTGATCGCACACCATCTGTCCGGGGCATGATGCTCTTGTTTGCACTGATGGATGACAACAAGGGAATTTTGCTGCTAGGATTTGCACAGATGGACATACAACTTCCGGTATCGCATAGACGGGAAGTGCCCAGTTAACCAGCCCAGATAAAATGAGACAAGCTCCAATGCGCAACCTGTCCGGTTTTTTCATCATAGCGTTCTGTTTGACGTGGATGCCGGCCCATGCTCAGGCGGCACAACCGGGCAAGGCAACCAAGGCGCCTAAATCCACTAGCGCGCCCAAATCCCCGAGCGCGCCCAAAGCGGGCAAGGTATTCCGCGACTGTCCGGATTGTCCCGAGATGGTGGTCATTCCTGCCGGGCGCTTTGACATGGGATCGCCCGATACCGAGGAGGGGCGGGATGACGATGAGGGTCCCGTTCATCGGGTCAAGGTTGCTGCCTTTGCTTTGGGCAGGACCGAGATCACCCGGGGCCAGTTTGCGGCATTCGTGAAGAAAACCAGATACAACGCCGGCGACAAATGCTGGACGCTTGAGGGCGGAAAATTCAAGGAGCGTGAAGGAGATTGGCGCAATCCGGGCTACCTGCAGGACGACAAACACCCTGTCGCCTGTATCAGCTGGGACGACGCCCAGGCGTACGCAAGATGGGTGTCGGGCAAGACGGGCAAGCAATACCGTCTGCCGACAGAAGCCGAATGGGAATACGCCGCTCGCGGCAATACCCGCGGCTCACGTTATTGGGGAGACAACCCTGATGTTGCCTGCAAGTATGCGAATGTTACGGACCTGACAGCCAAGGCGCAGATACCCGGGGCATTGGGCTGGTCGACACATAACTGCGCGGACGGTTTTGCCTATACCTCGCCGGCGGGTCGTTTCCGGGCCAATGCATTCGGGTTGAAAGACATGCTGGGCAACGTGTGGGAATGGACGGAGGACAGTTATTACGACAGCTATGAAGGCGCTCCGGCCGATGCCAGCGCTCGGCAGGGGGAAGGCGCAAAACACGCGATTCGCGGAGGTTCCTGGAACAGCGATCCGCAGAACGTGCGCGCAGCGTTACGTTACAGCAACAGGTCAGCGCTCCGATTCAGTTTCTTCGGGTTTCGCCTGGCCAGAAAGCTGCCATAGCGCAGGCTTCTGTGGCGCGGGCTTTCCGGGCGCTATGCAAAGCGGCTGGTTTGCACCCCTTCCCCCTTGCAGGGGGAAGGTTGGGATGGGGGTAGAAATTTTGATCGTGCTCATGCCCGGCTTCTACCCCCACCCTGACCCTTGCAAGGGGGAGGAAATGATGTTGTTATGTTTCGAACCTGCCTATTACGGCCGCAGCAAAGGTCTCACCCTTGTGAGTTCCCCGGCATAGCAGGGGGTTACCTCGCTAAATTCAACAAAGCGCATGAAGTGGAATGGACATAGCGGTTGAACCCATGGCAAACTCCCGCTTGACGTGGTCAAGCCGTGAAACTGCCCAAGAGCAACCCGAATGTTTCTTTTTGTTAAGCGTAAATCTGTCTGCTCTATCAGCCTTTCGCCGAGTTTGCTGCTGGCCATTGCGCTTCTTTTTCCCTTGAGGTTGCTCGGAGCGGATCAGCCTTCTTCACAACCAAGGCAGTCCGTCCCCAAAGCGCGACAGGCTGCCCCACAGCCAGAGCCGCCTGTCCCACCGGCGGAACAATCGGATAGCTTTGATTCCCTGGATGCCCCGCGCGCCTATATGACTGAGAAAATTATCAGTTTTGCGAACTATATGGATCGCTTCTTTGGCGGTAATCGCCATTACCAGGAGAGCAACCAGAGTGTATTCATGCTGGATATGACCAGGATAGTGGGGTATGGCGACAATCACAAATTTGATCTTTCAGGCAAGATTAATCTGAGATTGCCCGGGACTGAGGGGCGACTGCGTTTGTGGCTGGAAACAGACCCTGAAAATGAGATATTCGATGATCCTACAAGGGACACACACACGCTGCAAAACAGGCCCGCTGCGAAACGGAGTACCGGTCTGGCCGCCCGCTATACAACGGCAGAGGAAAAAGCCTGGCGTTTTACTACCGATGCGGGGATTAAATTACCAATCACCCGCTTGGACCCTTTCGCGCGTGTAAAGGCTGAATATTCGACCCCGGTGGGCGATTGGCGCCTGAAAGCGGCAGAGTCTGTGTATTGGTTTAACACGCTGGGTGTGGGTGAAACCACCCAGGTTGACCTGGACAGAATTTTAAGTTCCTCGCGGCTGTTTCGCTCATCCAGTAACGCCACCTGGCTTAAAGACAAACACAACCTTGATCTGGTTCAGAGTTTTTCGGTTTATCACACCGTGAATAACCGCAGCGCCCTGATATATCAGGTGAGTGCGAACTGGATCACCAATCCGTCTTTCCAGGCGACCGATTATGTCGCGCTGGTTTTTTATCGTTACAGGGTGCATCAGAAATGGCTATTTCTCGAACTGAGCCCGCAACTGCATTTTCCCCATGATAAACATTATGATGCCAGCCCTGCGTTCAGCCTTCGCCTGGAGGCGCTGTTTGACGAGTCGAAATGACACGCGGACTGCGCATCGCCAGCGTTGCTTGCAGGAGGAATAAGAGCTGCGCGAACCACGCAGCGCAATTGAAGCCCAACGGCACCGCATGATGCGGATTGCGGAATAGCCATTTGCGGAGAGACAATACGACAGTCCCTTTAGGGGAAACACCGAACAAGTCCTCCGTTCGTGGTGACCCTTCGACTTCGCTCAGCACTAAAGGCTTTGCCGAACCATGAGCGGAGGACAATTAACAATCGATGTGTTCGCTAACCAGCCCTTCGACAGGCTAAGGGCGAACGAACTTATTCTGTGATTCTTTAGCTATAGCGGATATTCTTCATCACCCTTATCTCTCAACCACGAACGAAAGGAATGATCATGATCATCGTTACTGGCGCCACCGGGCAATTGGGACATCTGGTCATCGCGGCACTGCTGAAGAAGGTGCCAGCATCAAGCATCGTCGCGGCCGTGCGAAATGTGGAAAAGGCCAGGGACATCGCGGCATTGGGCGTGCAGGTGCGCTACGCCGATTACAACCAGCCCTCGACCTGGGACGATGCGCTGAAAGGGGCGGAAAAGGTTTTGCTCATTTCTTCCAGCGAGATCGGGCAACGCGCGATACAACATCGCGCAGTCATCGACGGCGCCAAGCGGGCACGCGTGAAACTGCTGGCCTACACCAGCATCCTGCATGCCGACACATCGCCGCTCGGGCTTGCGTCCGAACATCGAGACACCGAGGCGATACTCCATACATCCGGCGTTCCACACGTATTGTTGCGCCATAGCTGGTACACCGAGAACTATACGTCCGGTGTGCGCGCCGCACTGGCGCGTGGAGCAGTGTTTGGCTGCGCGGGCAATGGACGCATCTCCTCGGCGACACGCGCCGACTACGCAGAAGCAGATGTCGCCGTGCTGACCGCCGAAAACCAGGCAGGACGCATCCATGAACTGGCAGGCGATACCTCCTACACGCTGACTGAGCTGGCGGCCGAGATATCGCGCCAATCCGGCAAGAACATCGGCTACATGAACCTGTCGGAAGCCGAATACAAGAACGTTCTGGTCAAAGCGGGGTTGCCGAAAGCGGTCGCCGCTTTGCTCGCCGATTCCGACACCGGCGTTTCCAAAGGCGGGTTGTTCGACGATGGACATCAACTGAGCAAACTCATCGGCAGACCGACGACATCACTGGCAATGTCAGTGGCAGCGGCGATGTAGGGAATGTAGCCCGGATGAAATGCAATGTAATCCGGGGCAGCCTTGGGCGCACCATTACCCCGGATTTCGGCCTTCGTCCTGCATTTTGGCTACGACACTAGGCTTCCGGGGAGTAGAGGGTATGCAATGTGGAGTCGGCGGGGAAGGTGGAAAAGTATCTCGAACGCGACCCCGAAAATTAACCCGCCATCCAGCCAATCAGATCGAAGAAAGTGCGAGAGTTGGTACGGAACAACCAGTTGCAGGGCATAACGATATTCGTTATGCTGACGCATGATCATCGGATTTGCATCCAAAGAAACCGAGAAAATCTGGCGGGGCGAGGTGTCGCGCAGATTGCCGCGCGAGATTCAGCAAGTCGCCTTGCGGAAACTGTTCATGCTGGACAAGGCGCAAACGCTAAATGATTCGAAGATGCCTCCGGCCAATAGGCTCGAAGCATTGAAAGATGATCGAAAAGGGCAACACAGCATCCGCATCAACGATCAGTGGCGCATCTGTTTTGTGTGGACGGGCAACGGCCCTGATGTGGTCGAGATAGTCGACTACCGCTAAGGAGAAAGAAATGGGTAAATTACAGAACATACACCCCGGCGAAATACTCCTCGAAGAGTTTCTGCGCCCGATGGAAATCAGCCAAACCAGACTGGCAAATTCGATAGGCGTGCCGCCGCGCCGCATCAACGAGATCGTGCTGGGCAAGCGCGGCATCACTGCGGATACCGCACTGCGCCTGGCCAAGGTGTTTGGCACTTCCGTGCAATTCTGGATGGGCTTGCAGGACGAATACGAATTGCGCGAAGCACGCAGCGCAATCGAGGATCAACTTGATCACATGATGCCGATTGCGGCATAGGATTTAGATGGATCGATGGAGTCTGACCCTATCAATTCTATCGACTCTCTATCGATTCTTGCCATGAAAATCGATTCCACCGAGTTCGGCAGTATCACCGTTAACGGCACCACCTATTCGCACGACATCCTCATCCGCCTGTCGGGCGAGGTGGTCAAGCGCAAGAAGAAACTTTCCAAAAAATATTACGGGACCTCCCACACCATCTCGCGAGAGGAGGCGGAGTTCGTTTACGAGAAAGGCTGCAGCACCCTGGTGTTGGGGGCAGGGCAGTACGGCAACGTGACGCTGTCGCCGGAGGCCGCCGAATTCTTCAAGCATCATGATTGCCGGGTGATCCTTGAGCCTACTCCCGATGCCATCGAGACGTACAACAAGACCCGGGAAAAGGCCAAGACCATCGGCCTGTTTCACGTTACCTGCTGAGCTGCCGACCGGAAATGCCGATACCGCCCCCGCCGCTGCGCCTGCTGTTATTCATTCTGGTACTGGCTTTTTTTATTGGCGTGGTCCAGGTCGGACTGATCAGCATTGCCTTCGAGAAGCTCGGTCTTTCAGCAGAATCGGCCTACCTGCTGCTGATGGTCACGCTGGCCGGCAGTATCCTCAATCTGCCGCTGTTCAGCCTCAAGACCGATAGTGCGCCACCGCCGAAGATACCACCCGAGCTGGCGCGATGGATGTTCATCAAGTTGCCGCCCTTCACCGGAAAAATTATCGTCTTCATCAACGTCGGCGGTGCGGTGGTGCCGGTGGCGTTCTCGCTCTACCTGATGGCCCACAACCCGCTGAACCTGTTTCACATCGCGACAGCGGTAGCAGTAGTTGCCATTGTCGCCCGCACGTTCAGTTTCCCTATTCCCGGCATAGGCATCGGCATACCGATGCTGGTCGCGCCGCTTGCCGCCGCGCTGATCGCAACCGTCCTGGATCCGCAACAGCGCGCGCCGCTGGCCTATATCGGTGGCACGCTGGGCGTGCTGATCGGTGCCGATCTGATACGCCTTAAGGACATCCGCAAGCTGGGCGCCCCCTTCGCTTCCATCGGTGGTGCCGGCACTTTCGACGGGGTGTTTCTCACCGGCCTCGTTGCGGTATTGCTGGCGTAAAGGCGCCTACCGTTGAATGTCTGCCGATAAAGGGGCAATTCAGCTTTGCATAAATTTCGGCGCAAAAAGGGCAGCCTGAGCAGCAAACGTCTCAAATCAGAAGCGCGAAATCGTAACGCAGGGATGAATTCCCGGAACCGTTGCTACTTCTTCTTCTCGCCTTCGCAGGTATTGATTCCAAAAATCGCATTGGCAGGGCAGAAGCGCACGGTCGCGGTTACCAGCGCTATGGCCGCAATGACCAGCGCCAATATCCGCCATGTCATATCGACAGGAGCCGCCAATCCAACAACAAGTAACACTATCCCAATAACGATACGACCGGTACGATCAATTCCGCCGACATTGCATTTCATGATGGTCTCCTCATATTGATTGATGAACAGAAAGCATGGCCCGTGATGTTCACGGCAATCAACTTACCGTAACACCTGTCATGCTGCGACGATATAGGGAAAGAGTCCAATTGATTTTACGGTTGCCGCAAAGAATTGTGCTTCGTCCCTATGTCATTTCTATGTAATTCTATGCAATTCACTTTGTGATTTGTAAGCTGATACCTTTTGATTCGGGGGTAGTCATCCCTACCCTGCAGTTGATCCCAGTGGATCTATGGGGATCAGCTCATTGAATTAGCACAGCGGTGATGATCGCTTCATACGTCCCGTTTTTGCCATAATGGCTTGAAAAAACCTCCTTCGGCAGCGATGTAAAAATGACGCCTGAATGGCCCACTCCAGAATCAATCAAACAGAATCTGTCATGCACGTCCGGGGTATCTGGATTGTCATACATCCGGGCACATATATGCATCTGATAGTCCGATGAAAAAAAGGCGTCCGGATACTTTACACTGATCGCAACAGTTGTTGCTGGCGCCTTGTACCCTGTATTTATCCTGATCTCATACGGCAAACGAGGGCCTGTGGCATTGGCCTCAAAAATATCCTGGGTTGCAGGAGAAGCATTGATGGACATCCTGACCACCTGAGTGACGTCAAAAGCCTTGGCGGGAAATGTGACCAATGCATATTCCTCAAGATTCACCCTCCCCCCAAGGGGAGATATTTTCGCGGTTACTCTCTGTGCTTTCAGGCTCATTATGGTTACGATAATCGGTGAACCGGATTCACCGGTCATCTCAACCGAAATATCATTTTGCATTTGGAGTTTGACGGGTTTCGTAAGCATCTTGAACGGTTTGCCAATCTCGCCAGGCGAGAAGACAATCTTCCCGTTTATATTTATTGTGGCTCTGGACACTCCTTTTTCACTGTCACTTCCGCCTTGCACCGAAACAAAATACTTCTGATTGATGTCATGAACGGAAAAATGCTTGACCACCTGTTGAGATTTGCCGCTCTCACTGGAAAAGATTTCCGGGCCGAAGACAAGAGAATGCCCGTAGGCGAAAGAAATAAAACCATTGCAGAAATACAGCAACAGCGCAGCCAGAATAAAGGTATGTGATATCTTTCCCATGATCAGGAACCTACTGAAAACGATATGGGGACGGGGCATAATTTATCGTACGGGTGCTGCAAAGAATTCGGCTTCGTCCCGCATAATTTCTGTCCCGTTTAATTTCTCCGTCCCCATGTAATTGATGAGCCAATTCTTACAACGTACTACCGATTGTCACTCCACAGTGTCTTGATGCGCGCGTCACGACCGCAATTCGTCCGATACAATTGGTAACGGATGGGATTTTTCTTGTAGTAATCCTGATGGTAGTCTTCTGCGGGATAGAACGCGCCGGCGGCAACGATCTCGGTATAAATGCGCGGAAAGCGGCCGCTTTTTTCCAGCATCTGTTTGCTGGAAAGCGCCAATTTTTGCTCGGTCTCGTTTTGATAAAAGATCGCGCTGCGGTATTGCGAACCGACGTCGCAGAATTGCCTGTCCTTCACGGTCGGGTCAATATGCCGCCAGAAGTAATCGAGGAGTTTTTCGTAACTGACGCGCTGCGGATCGTAGTGTATCAGTGCCGCTTCAGCATGCCCGGTACCGCCTTGGCTGACCTGCTGATAAGTCGGATTGCGCACTGACCCTCCCGTGTAGCCGGATTCCACCGCGATCACGCCGTCCAGCTTTTCAAAGTCTGCTTCGATGCACCAGAAACAGCCTCCCGCAAAGACTGCTGTGGCGCTTTGCGGGGCAGGCATATCGGCCGCCATCAGCAGGTTGGCAAACATGGCGGCACTGCCAGCGAGTATCAGCCTGTGTAGAGTGTTCATGTGCGCAATCCAGGCAACGGCTCACCTTCAGGCACGAATTCCAGTGCCAGCCCATTGTTGCAATAACGCAGGCCGGTGGGCGCCGGGCCATCCTTGAATATGTGCCCCTGATGTCCGCCACAACGCGCGCAGTGGTATTCGGTGCGCGGCAAAATCAGCTTGAAATCCCTCCTGGTAGCTATCGCATCCGGTAGTGCTTGCCAGAAGCTCGGCCAACCGGTTCCGCTGTCATACTTTTGTTTGGAAGAAAACAACGGCAGAAAACAGGCCGCGCAGACGAAAGTGCCGCTGCGTTTTTCACCGTCAAGCGCGCTGCTCCCCGGCGGTTCTGTGCCTTCTTCGAACAGCACAGCATAACGTTCTGCCGGCAACAGCGCACGCCACGCTTCCTTGCTTTTGATCAATGGTTTCATGGCAGCGTACACCTCCCCGGTAATAGCCGATATGGTGACTAGCAGCGACAGTCCCGCCAGGTTCCTTAAAAAATTTCTGCGATTCATGATCGCCTCCCGATCAATGTGCGAAAAATTCATGAGGCGAATCCATGCATTTGCTTTTGGCACGAACCAGCCGTTCACGAAGGAATAGCCAATTGAATTCTAAACAGTATGCAACGCTACCCTAAAAAAGAGGATGCATAGGCTTGTCAAACCATAGCCGTTTACGTTCTGTTCCGTATGTGCCGATCAACTTCCATTTGCCGGCTTCCTTGACCAGCACGTGTTCCTGGTTGGTCCAGTTATCAATAGTAATAGGCACTTTTTTAACGTCAGGCACACCCAGCAAAAGGCCGCTGCACTGAAAAACAACCATGTTTTTACCGGACGACGCTTTTTCAAGCTTCATGTTATGGTGCATTGCGATGTTTTCAAATGTGGCAAATATCCTTGCCCATATCAGTTCTGCAGAACTTTTATCATGCACGCCGTCGCTATAGTTGTCTGAATATAGCGCCATAAGTGCTTCCAGGTCTTTTGTTTCAATGGCCTTTTCCGCTGAATGGAAAAACGCCATCACTTCATTAAAGGTTTTCTCTCCCAGCTGTTGTTTCGCAGCAGGGTCAATTTTCATGGAATATTTATCCGAGAGTCGATGTTCCGTCCCGCTGGCGGTACCCGTAAAGACGGCTGCGGCGATCAGGACAGATGCGCCGCACATTATGAACAGACGGTTTACTGTGCCCAAGTGATTTAGACGAAAAGTCATGACTAACCCCTTTTCAATGATATTGCGGTAATACGCTGCGCTTATTGCGGAAAAATCCTGAGGCGTAAATGCGGCCACCCTTAAGGCATTTGCAGCAATGATGCTACTTTCACAGGAAAAGCTCTATCGGTGTTTGCCTGATTTTGCTATAGGGGGATGGGAAAATTTGCTGTCAGTGATTGCCTGACAGGGCGATAAATGCAATGGGAGGGGTGAGTTGGGTTAAGTCGAAGTACCAGCAGGATTATCGCTTAAGCGTGTGTAAGGGTTTTAAGAATGGCTGGATGACTGGTAATGGTAACAAGCCGTCTTTCTCTGGGCGGAATTCACGCGGCATTACGCGCTGTGGTCTGGCAGCCTGCAAATAAGAGGCTGCTCTCAAAGAAATGGAACACCACACCGAGCAAGAGCGGAAATAAGCTAGGCATTATTCAATTGCCGCTTATTTGATGAGTAACGTCAACCCGATCTGGTTTGTGCTGAACGATGGAGATAACGTGCTGCTGCCCAAAGTAAAGTGCTGGAGCCCTACGCGAATAATCCCCACTTCGCGTGGGAATTCAACACCTGCCCCGTACGTTAAGCCCAGCTTATTGGCTTTCTCAGACGAACCAGTTGAGTAAACATCAGCCACGCCGACCTTGCCATACAGCTGAAAGCTGTTATCGCTCAGTGGCACGAAGCCAATTGCGGAGACGTCCACAGCAACGTTTTGGGTGAATGGGCCAGCGTTATCGAAGAGGCCAACTTGCATTTCGTAGCCGTAGTATGCATTTGAGCGCGACGACATCATAATGGCGATTCCAGTCGAAATGTTCTTCTCTCCGGGATGCGTAGATCGGCCGAAATCCACTGAGAATCCTTTGTATTCCCCGCCGTCTGCCAATGCGCTCATCGATGACATACCCAGGGATAACAATACTGCCAGTACGATTTTTTTCATTTCAATTTCTCCTGCCCAGAGTTAAACGAGATATTGCATAAAATTCAGAGCACATAACATTTTTGCCGGCGCCATAAAAACTTTCACGGATACGAATTGAACGAACTCCCGTGTTTATATGCCGATAAACAGTTCGACAGCCCATTTTCAAATGCTAGGAAATAACCAGGTATCCATCTGTCTGCTGGCGTACATAGGGATGAATTACCTGGGGGATGGGATTGAGCCGCTTATTCCAGCCGGCAAGGATAATACGACTCTTCTTTGATGACATGGGGGCCACCATTCTTTTCTGTCAGCCGATCGTTGTGAAGATGGTCTTCCTGATTACCCGATAACCCCGAAATTGATGTGGCTGCGATCAAGCCGCCGGATCGTCTTCCGTCTTTTTCCGGACACCCGACATTTCGACTGCGATGGCCGATGCCTCTTCTGCCGGCATGCCTTCGGTTCTGCGTGTGTATTCGCGCTCGCTGTGATCGTCTTTCTTTCTTCTCTCAGTGTCGCCGGCCTGTTCGGTCTCGCCGGGCAGTTCGACGCGCAGCTTGTCGATGAGCATCAGGATCGTGGCCGCGACAGGCAGAGCGAGCAGCGCACCGATGATTCCGAACAGCGTGGCGCCCGCAATCAGGGAAAAAAGTACCACTGACGACGGTAGCCGCATTGCGTGTCCATAGACTACGGGCACCAGCACTCGGCTTTCGAATTCCTCGTAGATGAGCATCAGCACTAAAACCACCGTGACGATGACCGTCCCGAATGGGAGCGCGGCCGCAACTGCGGGGCCCATGGTGAGGAAGATGCCTATGTACGGCAACACGTCGGCCAAGCCGCCGAACACCGCGATAACCAGTGCGTTTGGGATACCGCATGCGGTGAGCAGGACGAATATGAAAGCAGCCATCAGCCCGCTGGTGATCGCCTGGCCGCGGATATAGCCACCGACGATCGTGTTCAGATGGATCAGGATGCGCGACAACCGGATATGGTGAGTACGCGGCACGACCGCGAACAGCGCTCCGCGCAGCCGGTCGCGGTCCAGCATAATGTAAAGCGCGAGAAAGATCGCGCCGAACCCGTAGGCGATGCTCTCCACCACGAGGGTGAAAAAAGTCAGCACGGAGGCGGCAGAAGACGTGATGAGCGCGTCATAGTGAACGTTGCGCATTGTGTCCGCGAGATTGGCTGTGAGGGGAGATTGGGCGAACCACGCCGCCAATCGCTCGCGTAGCGCCGGCTCCATGTTGATCAGGCTCCTCACCTGCTTTACAAGCTCCGGGATGGTGAGCACGAATATCAACACGGTCGCCACGGACAGCACGGTGAAGACGATGGCAATACCCAGCCCCCTGGGCAGGCCGCGCTGTTCCAGCCATGCCACTGCCGGGGCGAGCGTGCCGACGATCATCAGCGCGCCCACGAGCACCAGGACGACCGGCAGCAGGCGCAGGAAAATCCACAGACCTGCGAAGACCAGCACCAGGGAAAATATTGTCCACGGTGCGATTTCGATGCGAATCGAGCGTGTTCGCCGCGACTGCACTTCCTGCTCAGGCTCGATGCGTTCAGTAGACATCTTCTTCATCTTTTACATCGCCATTTCCAATAATGCTTGCAGTGATGTGGTTCTAATTGCGGGAATCATGTTGTCAGTGATATTCATGCGTGCCGATATTTATATCGATAGTAAATGGCCAAAAATTGCTCTGTCTGCTGGCGTACACAGCGGCGGCTTATTTGGAAGATGTGATTGAACAGCTCTATATGGAGCGCAACCGGAGATACCCGGAATACCTGTCATTCCAGTCACTCTCTGCGTTGCACCCACTATAGCTGGCAGCAAAGGCAAATAAGATAGGTTCGATACCGTACAGACCGGCGGCGAAATCAAGTTCAATCTTCAAACTTTGCAGGCTCTATCTGAACGTGGGGTTGCTCGACAATTCGTGCCGGATCAATAGATCAATACAATACTGAGGAAAACATCATGGTTAAGTTATTTGTGCTGCTGCTCACGGTTTTATTGGCTGTAGTGTCGGTGGGCGGATATTTTCTTCTTGACGAAAAAATCATTGCCGGAGAAGGGCAAATGGACGCTGGACAGAAAAAATTCGATGAAGGCCCGCGCGCACCTGAGAAGGGCAAAGCCAAGTTGGAGGCAGGCAAGCTGGAGTTGGCAGAGGGAAAAGCGGAGTACAAAAAAGCCCATGACAACATATTTCTGGTGTTTTTGGACAATTTGTTCAATAGAGGAAGGGGCTTCGCAGACGGTAGAAAGCAGATTGATGAAGGAGAAAGGCAGGTTGCCCAGGGAGAGGCCAGGATTAGCGCCGGGGAAAAGCGTCTTGCCACAGGCGAGATGGAACTGCAACGGGGAAGGGAGCAGTTGAAGCTTGCCAGGAACGCACGCATTGCCTGTGCAATTGGGGCGCTTGTTTTTGGCGCTCTGTCGATTGTGCTTGCAATCCTCTGGAGGCAATCACTGGCCCGAATCTTCAGGTGAGATAGGTGCGTTGCCGTACAGACCTTCGGCAACATTAAGTTCAATGTTCAGGTTCCGCAGGGATAGCCTGTTAATTCAGATGAAGGAGTACGTCCATGAACAAGAATCAAGTCAAAGGTGCTGCAAAAGACATCGCTGGTAAGGTGCAGGAAAAAGTAGGACAGCTGGTCGGCAGCAAAGAGCAGCAAGTCAAAGGTCTCGGCAAACAAATATCCGGGAAAGCCGAGAAAACCCTGGGCGATGCAAAGGAAGCCATCAAGGATGCGAAAAAACACCCTTGAAGTGTTTGTAATAAAAAATGACCGCCGTGCGCGGTCATTTTTTCGTCTGGCAGGCGTTACTGGAGATCATTTTTCCCTGCACAAAAAAAGCCGTTTTCGGCAACAAGATGGAACTTATGACCCGCACTGAACATGTCATGCCACTATGGGCAAAGCATTTGAGGATCGTCCTGATCGAATCGCTGAAGTCATGGATCAAACATCGTGGAGACAGCAAAGGCGCAGCGTTGGCTTTCTATACCCTGTTTTCCATGACGCCCATCATGATGTTGGCCATCGTGGTCGCGGGTTACGTTTTCGGCGCCGAGGCTGCCCAGGGTGAAATCGTGGGCCAAGTGCAAGGGCTGGTGGGGCCGAATGGCGCGCAGGCGATTCAGGCATTACTGGCAGCCGCGCGCGATCCCGCATCCGGACTGGCGGCGACACTCGCAGCGAGCGTTCTGCTGCTGCTGGGTGCGACCAGCGTCTTCGCCGAGTTGAAGGCTAGCCTGGATGAACTGTGGGGTATAGACACGTCTCGTCAGTCGGGCTTCATCGAGCTCTTGAGAACCCGGCTCTTATCCTTTGGGTTGGTGCTCGTGCTGGCTTTCCTGCTGCTTGTCTCCCTCGTCGTCAGCGCGGCACTGGCGATGCTTGAACGTTATGCAGGCGGGGTACTGGGCGGTTTCGCGGCATATCTCGTGACGGCATCATCTCTTATTTCGTTCGGCGTCATCGCCTGTATGTTCGCCGTAATCTACAAGACCCTTCCTGATGCACTACTGTCGTGGCGCGACGTCTGGGTCGGTGCAGCCTTCACTGCCGTGCTGTTCATTATTGGGAAATACGTGATTGGCTTGTATCTGGGAAACAGCGGTGTGGCATCGAGTTTTGGTGCCGCCGGATCGCTGATCGCTTTGTTGCTATGGGTTTACTACTCGGCGCAGATTTTTTTTCTGGGTGCAGAGTTCACGCGGCATTACGCTCTGTGGTTCGGCAGCCTGCAACATGTGAGGCTGGACACCAAAGAAAAAGAGACAAAGCTACCGGGGACGAATTGATTTTTTCTTCCTTAAATATCGACACATTCCCGTATTTTTGCCGATCAAGCAAACCACTTCAACGCAGTTCAGGCCACAGCGCAGACCGGCGTTGCCGGCAGGATCACTCCCGATCCGCCCGGTTGCTCTTCCAGATCGACAGCAGCAGCCACACGCCACCGGCAGCCGCGCCGAGAAAACCGAGCAGGCCAAAAGTGGGCAGTCCAAGCAGCGTGGGTCCGCCGGATACGGTCATGACGATTGAGGAACCGATGATAATCGCAGCAACGACAATGCCGATCACCAGCCGATTCGCAGCGCCGTCTAGCTGGTTGCCGACGCGCTTCAGGTGCGTGACATCGATGTGGATTTCCAGCCGGCCGCGCCGTGCAGTGCGCAGCAGCCGCGAGAGGTCGTGGGGCAAGTCTGCGATCAGCGCCAGCATCTCGCCGGCCGACCGCCAGCCACGCTTGATCAGTGCGGCTGGCGTATAAAGAGCTCGCAGCGACTGTTCCAGCAGCGGGATTGCCTCGCCGGCCGTATCGAAGTCGGGGTCAAGCTCGCGGCCCATGCCATCGAGTGTGATGAATGCCTTGATCAATAACGCGAGATCGGCCGGCAGCGCAATCCGGTGTTTTCGCAGGATGCCCGTAAGGTCGGTAAGCATCGCGCCAAAGCTGAGCTGTTTCAACGGCACGCCGTGGTATTGATCGACGAAGGCCTGGATTTCCTGTATCAGGCCTTTCTCATCCACCGAAACGTCACCGGACCAGTCGAGCATCACATCGGCGACGCGTTCTGCTTCGTGCTGCACCAAGCCGAGCATCATCCGGATCATCTGGACGCGCCGTTCCTCGGTCAAACTGCCCACCATGCCGAAGTCGATGAAGGCGATGCGGTTGCCGGGCAGATAAAACACGTTGCCGGGATGCGGATCGGCGTGAAAGAAGCCATCCTCGACGATCATCTTCAACACGGCATGCGCCCCGCGCCGGGCGAGTATTTTTCGGTTAAGCCCGGCATGATCGGCGGCGGCAAGGTTGCGCCCCGGTATGCCGTCAATGAATTCCTGCACGCACACCCGTTCGCCGGTCCACTGCCAATAGACACGCGGAATGACGATGATAGTCGCAGCAGGCAGTGCTGCGCTGCCTGGCATTTGGTCAGTGGCGGACGTAGATGCGGCATCCTGATCCGCGTAGGCTGCGAAATTGTTTGCGATGCGTTCGGCATTGCGGCATTCCGTCGCAAAATCAAGTTCGCGCCGCAGCGACTGTTCAAACTGCCGGACAATTTCCAGCGGATGAAAATTGCGCAGTTCGGGATATTCCGCCTCGACGAGCTCTGCCAGACGCATCAGCCAGCGCAAGTCGGCTTCGATGACAGGCCGGATGCCCGGCCTGCGCACCTTGACCACTACCTCGCTGCCGTCCGCCAGGCGTGCATGGTGCACCTGAGCGATGGAAGCAGCCGCCAAAGGCTCGGGATCGAAGGCGGCAAATATTTCCTCGGGCGGCGCGCCCAGGTCTTCGGCTAGCTGTTGCTGAATATCGGCATAGGGTACGGGCGGTGCGCTGTCCTGCAGTTTGCCGAATTCGGCGATCCACTCGGGTTCGAACAGGTCCACGCGCGTCGCGAACACCTGGCCAAGCTTGACAAAGGTCGGGCCCAGTTCCTCAAGCGCGCGCCGCACCCGCGCCGGTGGTTCAAGATGAGCCAGCTCATCTGCATGCTTCCAGAGCAACACCCGTCCGGCGCGTTCCAGTACATTGGCCATACCCATCCGCCGCACGATGTCGCCGAAGCCATAGCGGATCAGGACCGAGGCGATCTCGTGCAGCCGCCCGAAATCGCGTGCTGCTATCAATGCCTGCCACAACATCACTCGTCCTTGTCTTTGGGTTGGCCGGGCTGGACGTGTTCGGGCCGGACATGATCTGGCCGGACATGATCGGCCAGGCCGGTGAGCACGCCGGCAGCGATCTGGCGCGCGAGATCGGCAGTGTTTTTCGCGAGATGCAGGCCGACCCCGACCTGGGTGCGTCCTGCCGCGCCGATATGGCGCGCAAAGACCGACAGCGTGTCTTTCAGCTGCATGCCGACGGCTGAACCATGGGTGCGGGTGTGCGCCGCCAGGTCATGCAGTATTTCTCCCGCTGCATTTTTGGCAGCCGAGGCCGAGCTTTGCAGGGTTTCCACGAACATTGTCTCCAGGCTTGCCAGGTCTGCGCGCGCCCGCTTGAGATCCTCGCTGGAATATTTCTTCGCCCGGCCCGCCGCTTCCTCCACGGTGAGCTTGGCGGCCTCGGCAAATTGTGCAAGCGCGATATCCAGGCCGGTGACAGCCTGATTGAGGTGATCCCGCGCGATATGGGTTTGCGCAGATGAGTGCTGCAACTCCTTTTGCACGCCTGCCCGTGCGCCACGCAACACGGCGTCCGCAGTCTGCCGCACGGACTCGATATCGAGCGAACGTGCACTGATGACGCGCAACGTAAGCTGACGCACTTTTTCCTGCACATTGTCCCCCTGCTCGACGGTGTCGCGCACTTCTGCTTCAAAAGCGCTTGTATCGTTACTGGTTTCATTGTTCATGATTGATCTCCCAAAGTGATGAATCGATTACCTGCAGCGCAACAACTTCCGTGGTTTTCAGGCTGCCTCTGATAACCCGGCAGGAAGCGCAACCTGTTCCTGCAAATAACCCATGAAAACTCATCAAGCGAATCCCCTCAAGGCAACACAGGCTACAGCATAGATCAATACCGCCAGCAAAATCACCGCGGCAAAACCCAGATGTATCGCCAGCAGCGTGGCGAGGACGGCGCCCACCACCGAGGCAAAGCCGTTGATCGCCCATGCCCAGGGAATGGCTTCCTCGTCCGCGCCCGCCAGACGCATCATGCCGCTGGGAAAGGGCACGCCCATACACATCGCCAGCGGCGCAATCAGCGCGATGGAGATGATTATTTTTGCCGCATCGGGCAGATGGATCAGCATCTGAAACAGGGCCGGCAGCGTGGCCAAATAGAACAGCGCCAGCACGCCCATCGCGATCACCGCGAAGCTGACTTTGTTCGCCGCCTGCCAGCGCCCGTCCTGCCAATGTCCCGCCAGCCAGCTTCCCGCTGAGGCGAACATCAGGAAGGCGCACAACACGACTGCCACGGCATACAGCGGGTGCGACAGGAACAGCACGAATTTCTGGATGAAGGCGATCTCCATGAACATGAAGGCGAAACCGATCGCGAGAAAATACAGCGCCACCGGTGCGCCGGGCAAGGTGCGCCGGCAGCGCGACAGGGCCAGCGGCGCGAGGATCAGCAGGACGCTTGCCGCAATCGCCTGCACCAGCGTCGCGACCAGCAGCGGGTAGCTCCAGTCGAACAGCGACATGCCGCCCTGTTCGCGCAGGGAGAATATTTCCGCTGCGGCTTTCCATTTGAAGAAGCGGAAAAAATGCGGGCGGTCGTCGGTCGCAGGCTCGATATCAAACTTGTACCGGTCGATGAAGTCCTGCCGCTGCGGGCTCAGCAGCGCAACAGCGCCCTCAAAGAAATAGGGCTGGGCCAGAATGTTGTAACGGTTCGCGTCGTCGGCGCTCATGCCGGGGTACCAGGCCAGATCGAAGGAGCGCGCGCGGCTGAATTTTTTGAATGAAGCAATTTCGTTCGCAGTGAAATCGCCATTCTTCACCAGCAGCGTAACGGTCTTCCACCCCCGTATCATCACCAGCCGCGCGGCGGGGTTGCTCACGCCGTTCTGTTCCAGCGCGGACACCGCAGTAGCGAACAGTTTCAGAGCGTCGCGCGGCGGCAGCGTGAGCCAGCGGGTGACGGCCAGCATGCCGCCCGGCGCGAGGCGGTTCAGGTAGGCCTGGACTGCCTCGACCGTGTACAGATAGTTTTCGCTCAGGCCGTACAGCCCGGCCGAGGCGGTGCCGAACGAATCCAGCAGCGCCACCTGGATCAGGTCATAGCGCGCATCACTGCTGTTGACGAAACCGCGCGCCTCGGCTGCGTAGACATGCACGCCGGGCTGTCCGTAAAGGTTGCCGGCGAAGTCGCGAAAACGTTGTTGCACCAGACCGGTGACGTTGCGGTCCAGTTCCACCGCATCGATTGCGGCGCTGCGGTGGTAGAGCGCCTGCAACACGTCGCTGCCGGGACCGGCGCCCAGCACCAGCACGTGCCGCCCTTTAAGTTCACGATGGGCAGGTTCCTGAGATGCCAGCACATGATAAGGCAGCGCCGAGGTAAGCTGGTCAAGATAGCCCAGCGGCTCAAGGCTGCCATCAAACCGGGTCAGCGCAGACGGACCGTCGCCGTCGATGTATACGCCCAATTGCGGCGGCGGTTCGCTCGTTGCGTTGAGACTCATCCCTGGCGCATGGCGCAATGGGACGCGGCTGTTTTCCACCACCGTGATCTGCCCTAATGGGCTGCTGCGTTCTTCGACTACACGCGCCCCGGCGATGTTCATGGCCTGGCTCAAATCCTTGTAAGCGGAAGAATGCACCTGAATGCCAGGCAGCGCCACAGCCGCCAGCACGGCCAGCCCGACGAATAATTCCATCAGCCATTTCGGCTGCACCTTCGACACGTTACCGACGAAGTCGGCCGTTTGCGGGAGAAGGTGCGATGCGGCCACTCCCGCACCCGTCGGCTCAGCCGCACCGTGTCGTGGCCGCACCTTCGACACGTTACCGACGAAGTCGGCCGTTTGCGGGAGAAGGTGCGATGCGGCCACTCCCGCACCCGTCGGCTTCGCCGCACCGTGTCGTGGCCGCACTTTCAGCTCGACGACGGCGATCGCGGCAGCCAGCAGCGCCAGTGCCGTGAGCGCGGACAACACCTGCTGGGGCGGCACGACGAACAGCACACCGATGACCCCCAGGCTGCCCGCCCCAGCGCCGAGAATATCGCAGGAGTAGATACGCGATGCCTGTTTGCCGAAATGCGAAAAAACCAGGCCGATGCCCAGCCCGCCGCAGAAGAACGGCAGCATCATCAGCAGGTAGACGACGAGCAGTTTGGCAGGCTGGGTTTTATCCCACAGCAGTTCGAGCGGATTGAACGGAACCTGTTGCGCCAGCAGGAACGCGGCGGGCATCAGCACAGCCAGTGCAGCGGCGGCCAGCACGTACACAAGGCCGAAATGCGGGGCGATTTTTTCCTTCAGCAGGGTCAGCAGTGTACCGCTCGCCCCGTAGCCCAGCATTGCCGCGCTGATAATCATGTAGGCGAAGTGATGCCACAGCACGATGCTGAACAGGCGCGTCAGCAGCACCTCGTAGGCCAGCACGCAGGCGGACAACAAACTGATCGCGATGAATGGCGGGCGGGGCATGGCCCTCTCCCCAACCCTCTCCCGCAAGCGGGCGAGGGAGCAAGCGAATCGCTGCGCGAATTTCACGTTAATGGCCGCCGGTCAACGGCACGAAACGCACCGGCAATATCTGGCGATTGGTCACCGAGCCATCCTGCTGTTTTTCCACCAGCATCAAAAACTGGGTCATGAATTGCGTGCCGAGCGGGATCACCATGCGGCCACCAGGTTTCAGCTGTTTGAGCAGAGGCGGCGGCACGTGGCTGGCGGCAGCCGTCACGATGATCGCGTCGAACGGCGCCGCCTCCGGCCAGCCATAGTAGCCGTCGCTCACCCTGGTTTGCACGTTGTGGTAGCCGAGTGATTTCAGCCGCTCGCCAGCCTCCTTTCCCAGCGGCTCGATGATTTCGATGCTGTAAACCGATCTTGCCATTTCCGCAAGAACCGCCGCCTGATAGCCCGAACCGGTGCCGATTTCGAGCACCCTGTCGCCTTTATTGAGCCCCATCAGATCGGTCATCAGCGCCACGATGAACGGCTGCGAAATCGTCTGCCCGTGGCCGATCGGAAGAGGGCGGTTGAGATAGGCAACCGCCGCCAGTGCGGCAGGCACGAAACGGTGGCGCTCCACTTTGCCCATCGCCGCGATGACGCCGGGGCTGAGCGTGGAAATGCCGCTGTATGAGGCGGTGGCATCTGCATCGGCCAGCACTTCTTCCACCATTCTTTGGCGCGCCGCACCGTATCCTTCGCCGTGAGACGGGAAGGAAAAACAGAAAAAAAGAAATGCGCTCAGGGCGAAGTGGCGTTTCATGGTTTTATCCAATATTGTCAATCAGGCTGATTTGTCAAAATAGTCCATGTATTACTACGCACGTCATTGCGAGGCCCGCAGCTTCGTAGGATGGGTTGAGCGTAGCGATACCCATCTTTCAACGGAAATATATTGATGGGTATCGCTACGCTCAACCCATCCTACACACTACACACGCCGATCACTTCCAAAGCTTCGAGAACGGCCCACCCTGCTTGCCGCCGATCGCGCGCAGCCGCTCGTATAGCTCCCGTTCTTCGCGGGTAAGCTTTTCCGGCACGCGCACCTCGATGCGCAGATACAGTTCTCCATGGCGACCGTTGCCGAATTCCGGCAGGCCTTTATCCTTGAGGCGCAGCAACGCGCCGGGCTGGGTGCCGGGCGGTATCGTCACGCTGACCGAACCGTCCAGCGTCGGCACTTGCAGCGTGGCGCCGAGCACGGCATCGGTCAGCGGGATGGTTTCCTGCCGCAACAGGTCGGCTCCGGCACGCTCGAAACGCGGATCATGCCGTGTATGCACCACGACGAACAAGTCCCCGGTAACGCCTCCCGCATCGGGACTCGGCATCCCCTTGCCGGGAATGCGCAGCGCCATGCCTTCCTCGACGCCTTTCGGTATCTTCACCGTCAGGTCTTCTTCCTGCGTCACTTCGCCGCTGCCATGGCATTTGGGGCAGGGGTGCTCGATGATGCTGCCGCGCCCGTGGCAGGCGGGGCAGATGCTGATCTGCTGGATCAGGATATGTTCTTTTTCCTTGCGGCTGCTGCGAGTCATGCGCCCGGAGCCTTTGCAGGTATCGCAGGCTTTCGGCGTGCCGCCTTCGGCACCCGTACCGCGGCACGCAGTGCAGGCGGACGGGCGGCTCAGGCGGACTTTTTCCTCGCCGCCGCTCGCCACGCGCTCCAGCGGGATGGACAGCTCCACTTCGATATTTGCGCCGCGCACCGGCCCAGCACGGCGGCGGTGGAAAAATCCTTCAAACGGGCTGCCGCCGCCGAAGTCGAAGTTGAGTCCGCCGAAAATATCCTCGAAATTGATGCCGCCGAACAGGTCCTCCTGGCTGAAGCCTTCCACGGCGGCAAAACCGTGGGCATCGTATTCGGCGCGCTTTTTCGGATCGGACAGGACGGCATAGGCCTCGGCGATTTCCTTGAAGCGTTCCTCGGCTCCTGCTTCCTTGTTGCGGTCGGGATGATATTTCAGCGCGAGGTTGCGGAACGCGTCTTTGATCGCCTTCTGGTCGGCATTCTTGGCAACGCCAAGCACCTCATAGTAATCGCGCTGGACGGTTTCAGAAATGATAATTCTCCCGGGTTACATGGGATTACTTGTTCTCTTTGTATTCGGCATCCACCACCTTGCCGCGCGGACCCGAGCCGCTCGGGCGCGGCTCGCCCGTTGGCGCATTTACATCGGGTGGCGGCTCAGTGCCCTCCCAGCGGGTTTCCGAATAAGGTTCGCCTTTGCTTGCTTGCCCCGACTGCGAATAGAGCACCGCCCCGGCTTCCTGCAGCACTTTTTTCAATGCTTCCGCGCGCTCCGTAGCAAGGGTGACGTCTTTTTTGAGCAACGCCTCCTTGGTGTCGCGCAACGCGGAGTCGATGCGTTTTTTCAGGTCGTCGGTGAGCTTGTCGGCGAAGTTGGCGAGCATCTTCTCGGCTTCGTAACAGCCGGCATCGGCAGCGTTGAGTTTTTCCGCATCCTCGCGCCGCTTCTTGTCGGCATCGGCATAGCGTTCGGCGTCTTCCACCATGCGCTTCTTGGTGTCTTCGGAGAGCCGCGTGGAACCGGTGATGTTGATCGACTGCGATTTGCCGCTGGCCATGTCCTTCGCGGCAACGCTGAGGATGCCGTTGGAGTCGATGTCGAAACTCACTTCGATCTTGGGGATGCCGCGCGGTGCCGGGGGCAGCCCGGTCAGGTTGAATTCGCCGAGGCTGGTGTTGTCACCCGCCATCGGGCGCTCGCCCTGGAACACATGGATCGTGACGCTGGTCTGCATGTCGGCGGCGGTGGTGAAGGTTTCAGAGCGCTTGACCGGGATCGGCGTGTTGCGCGCGATCAGCGGCGTGGCGATGCCGCCCAGGGTTTCCACACCGAGCGTGAGCGGCGTCACGTCCACCAGCACGATGCCGCTGACTTCTCCGCCCAGCACCCCGGCCTGGATCGCGGCGCCGGCAGCGACGCATTCCATCGGGTCGACGCCCATCTCGGCCTTGCGACCGAATATATCCTCGAAATAACTGCGCACCACCGGCATGCGCGTCGGGCCGCCGACGAACACGACACGGTTCACATCCCTGGGGGTGATGCCCGCATCGTGCAGCGCCTGATCGATGGGGCCGCGGCAACGCTCGATCACCGGGCGCACCAGGCGTTCCAGTTCGGTGCGGTTCAGGTCGAGTTCGAGATGGCGCGGCTCGCCGTTGACGGCGGCAAGATAGGGCAGGCTGAGATGGGTCGTGACGCTGGTGGATAGCTCGATCTTGGCATTCTCGGCCGCTTCGATCAGTCGCGCGGCGGCCTTGCGGTCGTTGCGTACATCGACGCCGGTGGCCATCTGGAAACGCTCGGCGAGGTGTTCGAAAATGCGCTGGTTCATGTCGGTGCCGCCGAGCTGGGTGTCGCCGCTGGTGGCCTTGACTTCGAACACGCCCTTGCCGAACTCCATGATCGTGACGTCCAGCGTGCCGCCGCCGAGGTCGATCACGACAATGCGCAACTCCTGCCCGAGCCGGTCGAGGCCGTAGGCCAGCGAAGCGGCGGTAGGTTCGTTGACCAGGCGTATCACTTCCAGCCCGGCGATCCGACAGGCATCCTTGGTGGCGGCGCGCTGGTTGTCGTCGAAATAGGCCGGCACCGTCACCACGGCTTTTTCCACCGGTTCGCCGAGAAAGGCCTCGGCGTCGCGCTTGATCTTTTGCAGCAGGAACGCCGAAAGCTGCTCCGGCGAATAATCCTTGTCTCTCAGCCGGACGTTCTCGCGTTTGCCCATTTTGCGCTTGAAAGCGCTGGTTGTGCCCTCCGGATTTGAGGCCGCCTGGCGCCGCGCCGGTTCGCCGACCAGCATCTGGCCGTCGGCGGTGAGCGCGACGTAGCTGGGAAATGCCTTTCCGCCGATGCTGATGCCCTCGGCGCTGGGGATGATGACAGGCCGTCCGCCGCGCAGCACTGCGGCGGCAGAATTGGATGTGCCGAGATCGATGCCGATGATGTTCATGAATTCTCCTGAATTATTTTTATTACCGTTTGTACAATCCTACCAGATCGGAGTGTGCAAGCACGTGACCATGCATGGCTTTTTCCAGCGCTGCCTTGGCGGGGTGTCGCAGATCCGGCAACACGGTATCGAGCGCATACAGTTTGAAAAAATAGCGATGCTTGCCGACCGGCGGACAAGGCCCGCCGTAGCCGGTGCTGCGCCAGTCATTAATTCCCTGCAGGGTCCCGGATGGGAGGTCTTTTGCCGCGATGCCATCCGTCAGGGCTTTTGCATCGGGCGGGATGTTGTACAGCACCCAGTGTACCCAGGTCATTTTTGGTGCAGCCGGGTCTGGCGCGTCCGGGTCATCGACGATCAGCGCCAGGCTTTTCGCGCCAGCCGGTACGCCGGTCCAGGCAAGCGGCGGGGAAATATTCGGGCCATCGCAGGTATGGCGCGCGGGGATTGCGCGATCATGCATGAATGATAGCGAGGTGATGATCAGCGGCATGGCGATGTTTTCCTTTGTTGTCATTGGCAATCCTGTGCCGGCTGCCGCAGCAGGATTGCAGATGAGTGTCATTCCCAGAGCGGCAGCCCAGGTCAAGCGAATGCGTCGGAGTGGTGTACTCATGGCTGTCAGGAAACTGAAATGGTTCTGGAATCCTCGCCATCCACTTTCGGCAGGCGTATGCTCAGCACTCCGTTTTTGTAGTTTGCTTCCGCCTTGTCCGTGTCTACATTGCGCGGCAACGGGATGGTGCGCTGGAATGCCCCGTAGGCGCGCTCCATCACATGGTAGGTGCTGTCGCTGGTCTCGCGCTCGAAGTGTTTTTCCCCGCTCAGGTAGAGCATGTTGCCCTCGATCGTGATGCGGCAGTCCTTCTTGTCCATGCCGGGCACCTCCACACGAACCACAATTTCCCTATCGGTTTCCTCCACTTCTCCCGCCAGCAGGCTCCAGCGCGGAGAGGTAGCGAGTGCGCCTTTCTCCGGCTGCGTTTCATCCTTGTTGCGCGAAAAATGGGTCAGCGCATTGCCGCTGCGGCTGAGCAGTTCGCGCCAGCCTTCCGACAAACTTTCCCAGGTGCGGCTGAGTTCGCGCCCGATATTTTTTCCTGTCTGCTTCAATGAGTCCAGCATGACCACGCTCCTCGTTACATGTTTGAAAATGTTGCCGGCTGAGCGATTCATCGCACTCTGATTATTCGTCAGTCTCACCCTCGCTTTCTTCAGCCGCAACCCTGCTTTCTGCCGGGCGCTTTGGTTCGTGCTTTTTGACATCGCCGCGTATTTTGCGCGCGTAGTCCTCCAGCCGGCGTTTGGCAGCATCGAAAGCATCGCGCAAGGCCACATATATGTCTTCGGCATGGTCGCGGTTCACGACGATCTCGCTGCCGGGCACGCCGATGTCGATACGCACGTTATATTGCTTGCCCTGCTGATGGTGCTTGTGCGGCATCTCGACTACCACACGGCAGGACATGATATGTTTGAAGAATTCATCGAGCTTGCTCGCCTTGTCGCGAATGTGCGTTTCCAGCGCCTCTGAATGTTCAACATCACGGATGGTGATTTGCAATGGGATCTGCATGATTCTCTCCTTAGGTTTTGGCTGTTTCCCTCTCTCCCGCAGGCGGGAGAGAGGGACGAGGTCTCGCTGCGCGAGTTCCAGTTTAACGGCGGGTCATCGTTTCTTTTTTCTGTTCGTATTTCACCAGCTTGGCGAGCGCTAGCAATTCTTCCGCCAGAAGCTCCAGCAGGTCATCCAGTGTAAGAATGCCAACGAGCGCGCCGCTGTCGTTCACCACCGGCAGGCGTCGCACCCCCTTGGCGCGCATGTACTCGATTGCCTCGAACATGCCGGTATTTTCCTTCACCGTGACCAGATCTGGCACCATGATGTCGCCCACTGTGATGGTCGCCGCATCAAGTTCCGGCGCCATGATTTCCACCACGAGATCGCGGTCGGTGACGACGCCGACCGGGATCCGCACGCCGCCTCTATCCTCGACGACGACCACATCGCCGACGTGATGCTGGCGCATCAGCCTGGCCGCCTCCAATGCGGTGTCATTGGGCTGCACGATGACGACTTCGCGGTTGCATATTTCACTGATAGGCATGGCTGACTCCTTATGGTTGGTTAAATGTTCCGGATTTCAATTGTTCTCTCCCTGCAAATCAGTTCATCTGGTTCAGGTTCGCCTTACGGCCATTCCAGTCATCGCCGGCTGCATAATCTCAAGCGGTCTGCATCGCTGCCTTTCCGGTTTGGAGGAACCAGCGATCCAGCACCACATGGCGGGTAAACCATTTGTTGCCCAGCAATTTCCCGGCAAGAAAGTTGCGCAGGAATGCCGGCCCGCCGTTTGGTGACGACACAGGACCGAAATGCTTAGCCATGCGGCTGGCGTAAGGCAGCAATTGCTGGCGGCTGTAGTCTCCCCTGGCTTCCAGAATCGTGGCGGCGGCCATCAGAGCCGACTCCACTGCCGGGCGTATTCCTTCGCCGCTTTGCGGGCAAGCCAATCCGGCCGCATCGCCGACGAGCAGCATTCCATCATCGAGTTTTTTGCGGACCGCGTGTCCGTACAGCAGATAAGCATGGCCGTGGAACTTGTCCGGGGTGTCATGCGGAATCCTGCCGCGCTGCTTGAGGAATTCGCAGAAATGCCTGAGTTGTTCCGGAAGATGCTGGCTGCCCTCGCGGCCCAGCCCGACATTCAGATAATTGCCTTTGCGGAAACACCAGCCGTACCCCTTCATGTCCCGGCAGAAGTAGAGTTCCGGGGTGTCCGGCCGCACATGGCACGCATCGCGTTGCGCCGTGCTCATTTCAAACTCGATTTCCTTCGCGGCTACTGCGGATTCGCCGGCGCCAACAGCGGCCCCCAGCAAACGTGCAACCGGGCAAAAATGGCCACCGGCGCCGATGACCAATGGCGTGGTGATCGCGCCGTTAACCAGCCAGCCGCCGCCGCGCCTTTCGATGGATTCCATCGCCTGGCCCTGCAGCAGGCGTGCCCCCGAGCGTTGCAGCAGGTAATCGTCGAATTCGCTGCGGCGTATGCCATAGCTGACCGTGACCGGGTATCGTGTCTCCAGTTCGCGCCCATCGATCAAGCCGGTGCGGAAGGCAGTGATCGGCTGCAGTACATGCTGCCGGGCATAATCTTCGGTATCCAGCCGCAATGTTTCCACCACGGACGGGGTAATCCAGCCGGCACACACCTTGTTGCGCGGGAAGGTTGCCTTGTCCATCACCACTACATCCAGGCCATGCCGGCGCAATTCCCACGCACAGCTTGAACCCGCAGGCCCGCCGCCGATGATGAGGACGTCACAGCTTTCCATTGGAGCCTCCCGGAGTGGCGGGTTCATACAGGTATTGCCGGGTCCAGGGAATCTGGTTCTGGTCTGCGCGGGCGAAGCTCACCTGAAACAGCTGCATGCCCCCGGCCTTGAACGCGGTGAGTGACCCGGCGAGATACAAGCGCCATGCCCGCGCAAATTTAGCATCGAACATTTCTGTCACGTGCTCGATGTTGTTTTCATACCGCTGCAGCCAGTGCTCCAGCGTCCTGGCATAGTGCAGCCGCAAATTCTCGACATCCAGAACAGAGAAATCGAAAGGCTCGAAGATCTGCATCATCTGCGCCAGGCTCGGCGGACAGGCGCCGGGAAAAATGTTGCGCTCGGTCCATGCGTCCATCGGCCGGGGATAATTCAGGCCTATCGTATGGATCAGCCCCCGCCCGTTGTCCTTGAGGCTGCGGTCGATGACCGCCCCCAGCTCCAGATAATTGTCCGTCCCCACATGTTCGAGCATGCCGACGGAGACGAAAGCATCGAACTCGCCGCGCACGTTGCGGTAGTCGTCCTCGATGAACTCGACCTGTCCGTCCAGCCCCTCGGCGTGGGCGCGCTGCCGCGCGAAGGTGATCTGCTCCGTGGATATGTTGTAGGCTGCCACCGTCACGCCGTAGTGTTTCGCCATATGCAACGCCAAAGCCCCCCAGCCGCAGCCCGCTTCCACCACTTGCTCGCCCGGCTGCAGGCGCAGTTTGCGGCACACATGATCCAGCTTGGCAAGCTGGGCGTCTTCAAGGCTGGCGTGCGGGCTGGGAAAATATGCGCAGGTATAAACCATCCGTTCGTCGAGCCAGAGCCTGTAGAAATCGTTGCCGATATCGTAGTGATGATGGATGTTGCGGCGCGACCCGGGAAGCGTGTTGCGCCTTGCATCGTGGAGCGGAGACAACAGTTTCTTTCCAAAATTGCCACGCCTGGTCAGCGGCAAGGCCCGATAGGCCGCTTCGAGAAAATCCAGAAAATTTCCCTGCACCTCAATGCGCTGGGACGAGTACAACTCGCCGAAGTAAAGCTCGGGGTCGGTGACCAGTTTCAATAATGCACCATGATCGCGAATTATCAGCCGCGCAACTTTCTTTCCCTCGTGATTCGAAATCTCCAGGCCATTCCAAAGCACTATTTGTACCGGCGGATCGCCGATGGCACGCAGCATTCTTGTTAACAGCAGCTTTTCCGTCGCAAGGAGCATATTGCCAAGAGACCGCTGCTGCAATCCTGGCGGCGGCGAATAATTTAATCCGCCGCTTATCGGTTTGCCTGAAGGCTCGGTTCGCTCTTGTCTCATGCTTTTGCTCCTCGCAATCACGTCGTGTTGCAGCCATCAAATTGCCGTATCTCACCGCCAGCCTGCAAAACTGTTTGCCGGAGATTCCCTCAGTGCGTCCAGCTCACGCGCAACAGATTCTGTTCCGGGTTATAGTGAAATTGAAGCTCTCCCTGGTAGGCATGATGCAGCGCTTCACCGATGCCGCGGGCAAGATGAATGTCGGTCGTCGTCACCAGTGTAGCCCCGTCTTTTTCTTCGACCTCCATGATGCGTTTGAGCGGGTGCTCTTTATGTTCGTGTTTTTCATGGTTGCGCACGAGATGCATGATTTCGTCGCGATGGGATTCGAAGAACTCGCCCTTCATCGTGAGGAAGCCGGCGGGATAATGGTCGTGGATGCGATGGCAGGCAGGGCAGGTTTCCCGATGCGCGTCTGCCGGAGACGGGAGCCACTGCCAGCGGCCTTGATGAAACACCGCGCCGCATTGCGGGCAGACGGTGGGCTCCGGCAGCTTGGCCTTGGCTTTGTAGGCATCGTGCACACGCTCCTGGAAGAGGCCGTCATGGCGCTGGATTTGGCGGAAGCCGCCAGAAATAGTTGCGTTTTTCATGGTAGTAGACTCCTTTGGTTGATCGCTTGGTTAGTTGAAATTATTATTTTATTTACTTGGTTAGTTGAAATTATTATTTTATTTAATAGGCACACTCGTTACATTTCTGTCTCACCCATGACATCAGGTTGTTCCTCGCCCTTCGGCAGGTCTGCAATCATCGCGTCCGTGGTGAGAATCAGGCTGGCTATCGAAACGGCATTCTGCAGGGCACAGCGCGTCACTTTGGCGGGGTCGAGGATGCCCATCTCGATCAGATCGCCGTATTCCTCGGTGGCGGCGTTGTAACCGAAGCTGCCCTTGCCCTCCAGCACCTTGTTCAGCACCACCGAGGGCTCGCCGCCGGCGTTGGTGACGATCTGGCGCAGCGGTTCTTCCAGCGCGCGCAGTACGATCCTGATGCCGGCATCCTGCTCGCTATTCTCGCCGTGCAGCCCGGCAATCGCCGTCCTGGCACGCAGCAATGCCACACCGCCGCCGGGCAGGATGCCCTCTTCGACTGCGGCACGGGTTGCATGCATTGCGTCTTCGATGCGTGTCTTCTTCTCCTTCATGCCAGTCTCGGTGGCGGCGCCGACCCTGATTACCGCAACACCGCCGGAAAGCTTGGCGGCGCGCTCCTGCAATTTCTCCTTGTCGTATTTGCTGGTCGCTTCCTCGACCTGCTTGCGGATTTGCCTGATGCGGTTCTGGATTATTTCCGGATCGCCTGTGCCGCTGATCAGCGTGGTGTCATCCTTGCCCACTTCGATGCGCCTGGCTTGGCCGAGCTCTTTCAGTGTGGCTTTCTCCAGCGTAAGGCCGGCTTCCTCGGAGATCACCACACCGCCGGTCAGGATGGCAATGTCCGCAAGCATCGCCTTGCGGCTGTCGCCGAACCCGGGCGCCTTGACGGCGGCAGCCTTTAAAATGCCGCGGAGATTGTTGATCACCAGCGTCGCCAGCGCCTCGCCCTCGATATCCTCGGCAATGATCAGCAGCGGTCGCCCGGTTTGGGCGACCAGTTCCAGCACGGGCAGCAAGTGGTGAATATTGCTGATCTTCTTGTCATGCACGAGGATATAGGGTTCATCAAACGCCACGATCTGCTTGTCGAGATTGTTGATGAAGTAAGGCGACAGATAGCCGCGGTTGAACTGCATTCCCTCGACAATTTCCAGTTCGTTTTGCAGGCTCTTGCCATCCTCGATCGTGATGGCGCCTTCCTTGCCGACCTTTTCCATCGCCTGTGCGATGATCTCGCCGACGGCGGTGTCGGCATTCGCGGAGATGGCGCCGACCTGGGATATTTCCATGTTCGTCGCGCACGGCCTGGAAATCTTGCGCAGTTCCTCAACGGTCGCGGCGACCGCCTTGTCGATGCCGCGCTTCAAGTCCATCGGGCTCATCCCGGCCGCGACATATTTCATGCCTTCGCGCACGATTGCCTGTGCCAGCACCGTGGCGGTGGTGGTGCCGTCTCCGGCCACATCGGAGGTCTTGCTGGCGACCTCCTTAACCATCTGCGCGCCCATGTTCTCGAACTTGTCCCTGAGTTCGATTTCCTTTGCCACAACGACCCCGGAATTGGCCACCAGCGGCGGACCATAGGCGCGGTTCAGAATCACGTTGCGGCCTCTCGGGCCAAGCGTCACCTTGACCGCATCTGCCAGAATATTCACTCCCTCAATGATCCTGGCACGGGCAGCATCCTTGAACAAAACCTGTTTTGCCGGCATGGGACTCTCCAAAATTTGGCCCAGAACTTGGGTTGCGCGGGCCGGCAACGATGCCTTGCACCGCTTGCCGGCCGCTCACCGCCAGTCCGGGCAAACAGCCTGGAAGCGTAACCGGCGGTGTGCCATTTTTAAGAAATGGAGATTTCCTTGCGGGCCGATCCGGGCTTCTTGGGTAACGTGAGCTCGAGCACGCCGTTGTTGTATTTGGCCTGTACGTTGCCCTGGTCAATCTCGTCGGCAAGGGTGAAACTGCGTGAGGCCATGCCGTAACTGCGCTCGCAGCGTATCACCCGCTCGCCTTCCTTGGTTTCCTTTTCCTGCTTGACTTCGGCGCTGATGGAAACCCGGTTGCCTTCTACGGTCACATGGATGTCATCCTTGTTCACGCCGGGGATTTCCGCTTTGACCAGATACTTCCCGTCCGCCTCCTTCACGTCCATCTTGATCTGCGGTTCCATCTCCATTCCTTCGCGCAACAGCGGGCGCATCATGAATCTGCTGAAAATATCGTCGACGTCCAAAAGTGGGTCGAAACGCGCGAGTTCGCTGCTGAACGGGTTAAAACGAGTAATGTTGTTCATGTTATTTCTCCTTGGTGATATTGGTAAAAGCGTTACGTGGAACGCCAATAAAACAGCCGGTGTTATTTCCAACCCAACAACCGGTCAAGGGTTTTTGATGTTGGAAGCTTGCTTTCCCTTGGGGCCCTGCGTCACTTCAAAGCTGACCTTCTGGCCTTCCTTGAGTGACTTGAAGCCGCTCATGCTGATTGCGGAAAAGTGCGCGAATAAATCATCGCTACCGTCATCGGGAGTGATAAAACCAAAACCCTTTGCGTCGTTAAACCATTTAACTGTACCGGTTGCCATTTGATTCTCTCCTTGCTGATAAAACAGGGAAACCCCCTGCAGGTTCTTCACGATACTGAAATGTTGATCGCCTTGGCCTTGGCTTTCTCGGACTTGGGAAGCGTGACGTTGAGCATGCCGTCGTTGAATTCGGCCTTCACGGCGGATTCGTCGGCATCGTCGGGCACGCTGAAGCTGCGCACGAAACTGCCATAGGATCGCTCGATACGGTGGAATTTCTTATCCTTTTCTTCCTTCTCATGCTTGCGCTCACCCTGAATCGTGAGCATGCCGTCCTGTATCGTGACCTTGATATCCTCCTTGTTCACTCCGGGAATTTCGGCCTTGATCAGGTACGAAGCGGCGGTCTCGCTGATATCGACGGAAGGCATCCAATCAGCCACTTTCAACAGTTCACGGCCCGCTTCGCCTCGAGCCGCTGTTCGCCCGAAGATACGATTCAAGCGGGTAGAAACATCCTCCAGTTCTCTGAAGGGATCCCATTTAACCAGGTGCATGGTCGTTCTCCTTTACTGTGTAGAGGCCTCGAAACAATCCTCGCGCCAATTGCAGTTCACCTGATCGCACTCACCGCTGCGGGCAGTGGCATAACAATCGAAGCTGCCCTCAGCGGTTTGTATCATTTTAATCAGCCCGGTTTTTGATAAATTACCTGGCTTGATGCTGTGCGACTTGGCAATGGTACGAACCTCTTCAAGTTTCATGGTGGCTCCTGATAGATTGATTGATCTGCATGCGTCGCAGAACACAGTACGCGGTTTTGATAGCGGGAACTGCTTCTGCCTGCCAGACATGTTTGAATGATGTTCCTTTACGCGCGAAGTGCGTATAGGTGTATTTCTGATTTTGCTGTAAGGCGTTGGGAGATTTTGTTGTCAGTGTTTGCCTGACGGATATTGATAAGGGGACACGCCGGGTTGTGCAGGGATGGAGAGCAGTAGATACGGCGGAAGGAGGTGATCTTTATTACGGGAGCCGGTTATATCATGTGAGTTGCCGCCCAGCCCTTCGCCCGGCTGTTCGGCTCATGCAAAACCGTGAGCTGTGGCGGAGGCTTATTTCAACGGATTTCCAGCAATTTCCCGCAAATCAATTCGGCGCGACACGCTACGGCCAAAAAAATTGACGGCAAAGGTTTCAGTCCCGGCCGCGGGAATCGGAGGCTCTTCGGGTGACTTGAGGCGTTGGGCGCGTGTCTGTGCCAGGGTGGTCCGTATCAGTTGATCCGTTGCTGCTTCATCGGAAAAACCGACGATCAATTGGCTGCCTACCGCAAATGACGGCACCCTGACGAGTGTCCCGCCCCGGTCTTTGACGATACGCGTTAATCGCTCCAGGGCAGCGGGCTCTTTGAGCACGTCGCGTATCATTATCCTCAGTTCCGGCTGTTCCTGTATCAGGGGTGCCAGGAACGCCTCGGCCCTGGCGCAGTGCGGACAGCCCTCGCGGACGAAAACTTCAATATCGGCCGGTTGTGCGGATGCTCCCTCGTGGAACATTTGCGGGGGCGCTGGCGCGGCGCAAGCGGTTGCTGCCCAGCCCGGAGCCGACGCCAGAAAAATCAGACACCATTTGGCAACAAACAGCCTGGTTATCGTGGTCAAGAATCCTCCAGCCGTCATGCAATCCGGGATTCGTTTTGCAAATCAACTGCGACTTGCTGCGGGGTGAAAGAACCAAACAAATGCCGCACAGATTTCACCATTTGCTGGCTGAGAGTTTTACAACCGAAATCGGTTGGGTCAGCGGAAAACTGAACTGGAGAAGGCGAGTTTATTTCGCCGATCAAGCCGCTTTGCCTGCGCAAGCGTCAGGGAGCTTTCTTTGCCTTGTGCGCCAGTGCGATGCCGGCCAGCTCCAGAACCACGCCCAGGATAAGCAACAGCAAGCCTGCCCAGATTTCTGGCGCGATGAGCATCAGGATTGCGCCCAGCACCACCATGATTGCCGCGACGGTGCGCCGGGTGCGTAAATTTTTTATCATTTCGTCCTCATGTTCTATGTTTCAAACACCCAAGCCGGGCGAGCCGTAACCAAAAACGCGAAGCTGTCTTCTCTCAGGTTGGGCAAAGCGTAGCATGCCCAACGAGCGCAGGCATTATTATTACGTAGTTGCAGGGCGGGTCCCGCCCGCCGCGACGTAGCATGCACGACAAACGCAAGCACCATTATTACTGATAAGTCAGAAATATTGGTTGCTCACTGCAGAGCGATGCGTCGGGCCTTGCCCGGCGTCGATCCGGGGCAGACATCAAGAAAACGTTGTCGTTATTCCGGGGGAGGTTCTTGGGCTGGCGCCGCTCAGACCAGCTGCTGACCATGCTCGCGTGTGGCGTGAAATTGTACTTTCGGCCAGCGTTCCATCGCGAGGCGCAAGTTCACGCTGTTGTCGGCAAGATAGGCATAGTTGCCGTCCACATCGCGCGCCAGGCGAGCCTGGTTGGCTTTCACAAATTCATTCAGGTGCGCCGCATCGGGGCAGGTCACCCAGCGTGCGGTGTGAATGCCGGCACGCTCGAACACGGCATCCACGCCATATTCCGATTTCAGGCGATGCTCGACCACTTCAAACTGCAACTGCCCCACCGCGCCGATCAACGGCGTGTTATCCACCAATGGCTCGAACACCTGTACCGCACCCTCTTCGCCCAACTGGCGCAAGCCTTTTTGCAACTGCTTGGCCTTCATCGGGTCGCGCAGGCGCGCGCGGCTGAACAGTTCCGGAGCGAAGTAGGGGATGCCCTTGAAGGTAAGCGCCTCGCCTTCGGTGAGCACGTCGCCGATCTGCAACTGGCCGTGGTTGTGCACGCCGATGATGTCGCCCGCATAAGCCTCGTCCATGCGCGTGCGTTCGTTGGCCATGAAAGTCACCGCGTTGGCCAGCTTCATCTCCTTGCCGGTGCGGCGCTGCTTGACCTTCATGCCCGAGGTGTAGCGGCCTGAACAGACGCGCAGGAACGCGATGCGGTCGCGGTGATTAGGATCCATGTTGGCCTGGATCTTGAACACGAAACCGGTGAAGGCCGGCTCGGTCGGTTGCACCATGCGCACATCGGTGGCGCGCGGCAGCGGCGCGGGCGCCCAATCCACCAGCGCGCGCAACACTTCGCGCACGCCGAAATTATTGATGCCGGAGCCGAAGAACACCGGCGATTGCTGACCCCGCAGGAATTCCTGCAGATCGAACGATGCACCCGCACCCATGACCAGCTCGGTCTCTTCGCGCATGGTCTGCATCTCGCTCGGGCATTGCTGTGCCAGCTGCTCGATTTGTGCGCCATGCAACACTTCCACTTCCTGATCGGCCTTCGCCTCACCCGGGGTGAAGCGCAGCACTTCGTCGTTCAGCAGGTGGTACACGCCCTGAAAGCGTTTGCCCATGCCGATCGGCCAGGTGACCGGCGCGCATTTGATTTTCAGCACCGATTCGATCTCGTCCAGCACTTCCAGCGGATCGCGCACTTCACGGTCCATCTTGTTGATGAAAGTGATGATCGGCGTGTTGCGCAAACGGCACACTTCGAGCAGCTTGATGGTCTGCGCTTCCACGCCCTTGGCCGCGTCCACCACCATCACCGCGGCATCCACGGCGGTCAGCACGCGATAAGTATCCTCGGAAAAATCCTGGTGGCCGGGCGTGTCGAGCAGATTGATCACGCAATCGTCATAGGTGAATTGCATCACCGAACTGGCTACGGAAATGCCGCGCTGCTTTTCGATTTCCAGCCAGTCGGACGTGGCATGGCGGCCGCTCTTGCGCGCTTTCACAGTGCCTGCCATCTGGATCGCGCCGCCGAACAGCAACAGCTTTTCGGTCAGCGTGGTCTTGCCCGCGTCGGGGTGAGAGATGATTGCAAAGGTGCGGCGACGCCTGACTTCACGCGCAACAACGGCTTCACGCACAATATCGCCCTCGCGCACGATCTCGCCGGAGCTCGCCGATGTGGCGCTGTGGTCTTCCATTGATTGCATCATTTATATTTTCTGGGTAAAACAAAAGGCTCGCTAGAACCTAGCAAGCCTTAAGTCAAGTTAGCTGACAGGCGAAGCTTGACGACATTCTTCACTTGTTTGTTTCGAAGCTGGATATTAACAGAAATTACCATAAAATTCGTTCCCCATGCTTCACTTTTACGGGTCGACGCCGTTGCAGGGGCGCTTTTTTGGCGTGCATGCAGGCAACGTTTGCCCACCATGCTAGTCTTTTCTGCGTATATAAGATTGCTGCTTTAAATTGTATAGTCAGGCGCGTTTAGGCGATGGCTTTTTCCGTGGTGCAAGAATTAAACCGGGAGTTGGTCTATGGGGAAGTTTCAATATCTGCTGCTGATATCCGTTGCGTTTGCTGGTCTGACTGCATCATGTGGCCGGGCTGCCGACTTTGCAAGCGAGCTGGACTACCTTCAGGAATTTCCTGTTGTATTAAGCGCGTCACGTCTGTCACAGCCGTTGTCGGAAACGCCCAATGCGGTGACAGTCATAGATCGCGCCATGATCAAGGCATCCGGGTTTCGAACTGTTCCGGACTTGTTCAGGCTGGTTCCAGGCATGTATGTCGGCTATCAGGATGGGCATACGCCGATTGTTGCCTATCACGGTTCCACCGATCATTATTCGCGCAGGATGCAGGTGCTGGTGGATGGCCGCAGCGTTTACCTCCCGCCATACAGCAGCGTGAACTGGGAAGACATCCCGCTGCATATTGCCGACATTGAGCGCATCGAGGTCGTGCGCGGCCCCGCTGCGGCCTCATACGGGGCCAACTCGCTGCAAGGCGTGATTAACATCATTACACGCGATGCATCGAGCGCGGGTGGAACCCGTGTTTCGGTTGCCAAAGGGAACGGCGGTATTTCGGATGTGTCGGCGCACCTGGGCAGCAACAGCGCCGGTCTGGATTACCGGGTCACGCTGGCCTACCGCGCCGATAACGGCTTTGACACGAGTGTCTTGAATGATGGCACTGCCACTCGCCTGGCCAACCTGCGTGCCAATTTTCATCCCAACTCGTCGGATAGTTTTGATCTTCAACTGGGCTATAACGAGGGTGTACGGAGCGAGGGTATTGCAGGAAGAACCACTGATCCATTTGGTGATATCCGGACATCTTCAAATTTTCAGCAAGTCAGCTGGTTGCATGCGTTGCCGCAATTCGATGAGTTCAAGCTGAACTACTATCATATTTTCCAGAGTTCCAGAGATTTCCTGACTTCGTCTTACGGCAATGTTGCTGTTCATCGCCAGGAGCTGGAGTTGCAACACACCCTGAATTCAGGCGCCAGCAACCGTCTGGTATGGGGTGGGGGCGTGCGTTCCGATACGGCGAATGCCCCTTCCGTCTTTGCCAGCAAGCAGTCTTTCCACCAGTCGCGGTTATTTGCGCATGACGAATGGAGAATGGTTGAATCTGCGGTGCTGAATGTGGGCGCCATGCTCGAAAACGACGGGATGGGGCACCGCAACACTTCTCCCAGGGTATCGCTTAACTATCATTTCACCCAGCAGCATACGTTGCGCGCAGGCACTTCTGTCGCCTATCGCAGCCCGGCAATGGCGGAAGAAAAAATCTACATTCCAGGGCAATATCTTGCGCTGGGCGGTTTGAGGCCGGAAAAAGTTCATTCAAAAGAGATCGGCTACCTTGGTGAGTTCAATACGAACCGAGTGACGGTCGATGTAAAGGCATATTACGACCGGGTGAGCGACATCATCTTTACTGATCCATCACCGCTGGCTCCTCCTTTTTTCGACGGCAAGCCATACGGTTTAAGCAATCTGCTATCCGCCACCTATAGAGGGTTTGAAGGCACGCTAAAACACAAATGGGGAGAAAAGAGCAATCTGGTCTTCAATTTCTCACGCCAGTTGGCAAGCTGCTCAGTGACAGGCATGCTCAGGGAACCGGTCTTTTTGCCGACATTACAGGGTATTGCCGCTTCCTGTCCCTCGATGGTGCCACGGAACAGCGGCAGCATTCTGCTGGCTCAGCAGGTGACGGATGATATCCAGTTCAGTGCCGGGTATTACCATCAGGGGAAGATGCAAATCATCTACACCCAGGCGCCAGAATTGATGATGCGCAGGCTGGACCTGAGAGTGGCGAGGACATTTGGAAAGCCGGATGAAAACGGGGGAGGAGAAGTGGCGCTGGTGGTTCAGAATGCGTTGCGGGATAACCATACGGAATATACAGTCGTACCGCAGACCAGCGGCCAGATAATCTTTAACCGGCGCGCCTACCTTACAGCGACGCTGGGCTTCTAGACCGGGCTTCCAGGACTCGCCACGATGTTACGCCGAATAGCCATCCTGTTGTTGTCGAGCGCAGTCATGCTGATGACAGGCGAGGCTCGCGCAGGGTCATTGAATGTTCGCCTGGTTCTGAGCGACAGCAGCCCTCCCTACCGGCAATTTGCAGAAGCATTCAACAAGGCGCTAGCCTCAGGCAAGGCCGACGTGAACGTGGTCGAATCACAGGCGGTCAACAGTAACCATGCCGATTTGATTGTCGCCGTTGGCATGAAAGCCACGGAATTGGCAGCTGCCCAAGCCGGTGCGCCAGTGTTGGCCGTGATGATTCCCGAGACCGGTTATCAGGAGCTGCTGGCACAGACTTCCCGGCAAGCGGCTACTCGGGCGATTACAGCGATTTACCTTAATCAGCCCTGGGATCGGCAGTTTGATTTCCTGCAAGCCGCGCTTCCTGAGCGGCGCAGAATCGGTTTGCTGTATTCGCCGGACACACACATTGATGTTGAGGGTTTGCGCCAGCATATTGCCAAACGGGGTGGTTCACTGGTTGCGCTGCCGGTTCGCTCCGCCGAAACACTGTTTTCCAGCCTGGAAAGAGTCCTTGATGGCAGCGATCTTCTGCTTGCAATACCGGATAGCGCGATTTACAACAGCAGCAATATTCGCAACATCCTGCTGGTCAGTTATCGCAAGGGCGTCCCGCTCATCGGTCTATCCCAATCCTATGTCAATGCCGGCGCGCTGTGTGCAGTTTTCTCCACAGCGGAACAAATGGCTGAGCAGACTGGCGCCACGGTGATTTCATTTTCACGGAACAGGCGGTTGCCTGGCACGCACTATCCTGCTGAGTTCACTATCGCGGTGAACCAGCAAGTGGCTCGATCCCTGGGTATTGATTTGCCCTCACCGGAAACAATCCAGAGCCAAACGGGCAAGGCCAGGAAATGGGAAAGATGAGTCAATACAGCACGCCGGCATGCAAACCGGATGCGGAGGCGACACCGCCGGAGTGGCGGTTGGTGCTAAGCCTTGAAGCGGTTACTCAACGCGATGAAATGATCCAGTTTGGTCTTCGCCGCTCCGCTGGCAATCACCTGGCCGGCCTTCTTGACGCCTTCCTTGAGCGTGCCGGCAAGCCCGGCAACATAAATCGCAGCACCGGCGTTCATCTGCACGATGTCGCGCGGTACGCCGACTTCATTGTTCAATACACCCAGTAATTTTTCACACGCTTCATCGACATTCGCCACGCGCAGCATGCCGATGGGCGCGCTGGCCAGGCCGAACAGATCGGGATGCACGGTATATTCGCTGACCTTGCCGTCTTTTAATTCCGCGATGTAAGTGCCTTCGCTGATGGAAATCTCGTCCATGCCGTCCGCGCCGTGTACCACCAGTACATGGCGGCTGCCGAGCTCGCCAAGCACTTGCGCAAGCTTGGCGGTGAGCGATTGATGGAACACACCGATCACCTGATTCTGCGCGCCAGCCGGGTTGGTCAGCGGACCGAGCAGGTTAAACAGTGTGCGCACGCCGAGCTCGCGGCGCACCGGAGCGGCGTGCTTCATCGCGCTGTGGTGGTTGGGCGCGAACATGAAGCCGATGCCGATCTGGTCTACGCATTGCGCGACCTGGTCGGCGGTCAGGTTCACATTCACACCGAGTTTTTCCAGCACGTCCGCGCTGCCGCAGGTGCTGGAAACCGAGCGCCCGCCGTGCTTGGCGACATGCGCTCCTGCCGCCGCGGCTACAAATGCGCTGGTGGTGGAGATGTTGAAGGTCTGGGCGCCGTCGCCGCCGGTTCCGCAGGTATCGATCAAGTGGCCGGCATGTTTCACATTGACCTTGGTGGACAGCTCGCGCATTACTGCCGCTGCTGCCGCGATTTCAGCAACGGTTTCGCCCTTCACGCGCAACGCGATCAATATGGCCGCGATCTGTGCCGGGGTGAGATGACCTCCCATGATGTGTTCCATCAGTTCGCGCATCTCGTCGAACGGCAGGTCATGGCGCTCGATCAGTTTGGTTAATGTTTGCGAATAATTCATTATGCCCTCTTTAAAAATGTGGTCTTGCAGGAGCGGGCTATCCCCGCGAACCGCCTGGTCGCGGGTACGAAAAACGATTGTCCGGGCACCCGCATGGCCCGCTCCTACACCTTTCCGCTCAAAAAATTCTTCAGCATGTCATGCCCGTGTTCGGTCAGGATGGATTCCGGGTGGAACTGCACGCCGTGCACCGCCAGCGTCTTGTGGCGCACGCCCATGATCTCGCCGTCGTCGGTCCATGCGGTGATCTCCAGACATTCCGGCAAGGTTTCGCGCTCGATCACCAGCGAGTGATAACGCGTCGCGGTGAATGGGTTCGGCAGGCCGGTGAACACGCTTGTATTGTTGTGATGGATCGCCGAGGTCTTGCCGTGCATCAATTGTTTGGCGTGGACGATCTTTCCGCCGAATGCCTGGCCGATGCTCTGGTGGCCGAGGCACACGCCGAGTATCGGAATCTTGCCGGCGAATTGCCGGATAGCCGCGACCGACACGCCCGCCTCGTTCGGCGTGCACGGGCCGGGCGACACCACAATGTGCTGCGGGTTCATGGTTGCGATCTGTTCGACCGTGACCTCATCGTTGCGGCGCACCACCACATCCGCGCCGAGCTCGGCGAAGTACTGCACCAGGTTGTAGGTGAAGGAGTCGTAATTGTCGATCATTAAAAGCATGGTTTTCTCATCCTGTTTCAGGAAATAAATGATGTATGCGCTCACCATGTAGGAGCCCGACTTGTCGGGCGATTTCAATCGCGCAATAAATTGCGCTCCTACAGAAATAATATTCCGTAATCCTAACTGGCTATCATACTCAACGCCAACGCTTCGGCAACCCGGATGCCATCCACCGCCGCAGAAAGGATCCCGCCCGCATAGCCCGCGCCTTCGCCGGCGGGATACAGCCCCAGCGTGTTGATGCTTTGCAAATCATCGTCATGGCGCTTGATGCGGATCGGCGACGAGGTGCGCGTCTCCACGCCGGTCAGCACCGCATCGGGCAGGTCGAATCCCCTGATCTGTTTGGCGAAGGCGGGCAGTGCCTCGCGGATCGCGGCAATCGCATAATCCGGCAGGGCGGTGCTCAGGTCGCATAAATGTACGCCCGGCGTGTAAGACGGCTGCACCGCGCCAAAGTTGCGCGAAGGCCTGCCCGCCAGAAAATCACCGACCAGTTGTCCGGGGGCGCAGTAATTGCCGCCGCCCAACTCGAAGGCGCGCGACTCCCAGCGGCGCTGGAATTGCATCCCGGCCAGTGGGTCGCCGGGATAATCCTGCTCGGGCGTAATGCCCACCACGATGCCGCTGTTGGCGTTGCGCTCGTTGCGCGAATACTGGCTCATGCCGTTGGTGACCACCCGCCCCGCTTCCGAGGCGGCGGCGACCACCGTGCCGCCGGGGCACATGCAGAAGCTGTATACCGAACGCCCGTTGCTGGCGTGGTGCACCAGCTTGTAATCCGCCGCGCCGAGCTGCGGGTTGCCCGCGTTCTTGCCGTAACGGGCGCGGTCGATCAGCGACTGCGGGTGCTCGATGCGGAAGCCGATCGAGAACGGTTTGGCTTCGATGTAGATGCCGCGCTTGTGGATCATCTCGAAGGTGTCGCGCGCGCTGTGGCCGACCGCCAGCACCAGATGATCCGTGGCGATGTGTTCGCCGCTGCTGAGCACCACGCCGCGAACGTGTCTGATGTCATTGGGTCCGTTCTCGATTTCGATGTCGTCCACGCGGCTCTGGAAGCGGATCTCGCCGCCCAGCGACTGGATGGTTTCGCGCATCTTTTCCACCATGCTTACCAGGCGGAACGTGCCGATGTGCGGCTTGCTGGCGTACAGGATTTCTTCCGGCGCGCCCGCCTTGACGAATTCCTCCAGCACTTTTCTGCCGAGGTGTCGGGGGTCCTTGATCTGGCTGTGCAGTTTGCCGTCGGAGAACGTGCCCGCGCCGCCTTCACCGAATTGCACGTTCGATTCCGGGTTGAGCACGCCCTGCCGCCACAGGCCGAAGGTATCCCTGGTGCGTTCGCGCACCGCCTTGCCCCGCTCCAGGATCAGCGGACGGAAACCCATCTGTGCGAGGATCAGTCCGGCGAACAGACCGGCTGGACCCATGCCGATCACGATTGGTCGTGAAGTTGGATTCTGCGGGGCTTGCGCGACGAAATGGTAGCTGGTGTCCGGCGCGATCGAAACATGCGGATCGTTTTTGAAGCGGGAGAGTATCGCTGCCTCGTCGCACATTGCCACATCCAGCGTGTAGGTGAACTGGATGTTGCTTTTTTTGCGCGCATCCACGCCGCGCCGGAAGATGCGGTAGTTCAGCAGGTCGTCCGCGGGAATGTCCAGCCGCTTGGCGATAGCAGTCTTGATTTCGTCTTCGGCATGAGCCAGCGGCAGTTTGATTTCTGTTAAGCGCAACATAGTTTTAATTTGTAGGGCGGGTCACACCCGCCGTTACACGAGTAAGCCAAGGCAGAATTTGGTGAATGATGCTGAAATGGCGGGTGAGCTTTGCATAGCCATTTGGCCAAGTCACCCAAATACGGTGACATAAGCCGCTGGTTAACCCGACCTGCCCAACCATTAATCGAGGTTGTTATCCAGGCCCGCCAGCACCATCTCTGCCGCGCGCAGCACGGCGCGCGCCTTGTTCTGCGTCTCGGTCCATTCGTTGTCCGGCACCGAGTCGGCGACGATGCCCGCGCCGGCCTGCACGTACAGCATGTTGTCCTTCACCACGGCGGTGCGCAACGCGATGGCCAGATCCATGTCACCGTTGAAGCCGAGGTAGCCGACCGCCCCGGCGTAGATGCCGCGCTTGCTCGGTTCCAGCTCGTCGATGATTTCCATCGCTCGCACCTTGGCCGCGCCGCTGACCGTGCCGGCGGGAAAGGTGGCCTTGAGCACGTCCATCGCATTCAGGCCGGGCTTGAGCGTGGCCTCGACGTTGGAGACGATGTGCATCACGTGCGAGTAGCGTTCAATGATCATTTTTTCGGTGAGTTTCACCGAGCCGTTTTGCGCGACACGGCCGATGTCGTTGCGCCCGAGGTCGATCAGCATCAGGTGCTCGGCCAGTTCCTTCGGGTCGGCCAGCAACTCCTGCGCGAGTTCGGCGTCCTGCTGCTGCGTCTTGCCGCGCGGACGGGTTCCGGCAATCGGGCGTACCGTGACTGCATCGCCTTCCAGCCGCACCAGAATCTCCGGCGACGCACCGATCACGTGATGATCGCCCATGTCGTAATAGAACATGTACGGCGAAGGGTTGACGCTGCGCAGCGCACGATACAGCGACAACGGCGATGCGGGAAACGGCTGTGCCATGCGCTGAGACAGCACCACCTGCATGATGTCGCCGTCGAAGATGTATTGTTTGGCTTTTACCACTGCCTGCTTGAACGCGGCTTCGCCGAATTCGGATTTGGCTTCCCCGCCGTGCATAGCCGGAGCATGCGGAATGTTCACCGGCTGGCGCAGGCGCGTAGTCAGTTCGTGCAGGCGCTGTTTGGCCAGCGCGTAAGCGTCGGCCTGTTCCGGGTTGGCATACACGATGAAAGTGAGCTTGCCGGTGAGATTGTCCACCACCGCCAGTTGCTCGGTAAGCATCAGCAGAATGTCCGGTGTGCCTATTGCGTCCGGTTTGTGCACTTTGGCTAAGCGCGGTTCGATGTAGCGGATCGTGTCGTAGCCGAAATAGCCCGCCAGCCCTCCACAGAAACGAGGCAGGCCGGGCAGCGAGGCGACCTTGAAACGCGTCTGGAATTCGCGGATGAAATCCAGCGGGTTCTCGACCTCGTGGGTGGTCTCGATATTCTGGTGCGTCAAGGCAACCTGTTTGCCGCGCACCGTGATGCGCGTATCGGCGGGCAGGCCGATGAAGGAATAACGCCCGAAGCGTTCTCCGCCCTGCACCGATTCCAGCAGGTAGGAGTACGGGCGGTTGGCGAGCTTGAGGTACAGCGACAGCGGCGTGTCCAGATCGGCAAAGGTTTCGCTTACCAGCGGAATGCGGTTGTAGCCTTGCGCGGCAAGCGTGTTGAATTCCTGTTCGGTGATGGGGTGCAACATGAAAACCTCCGTGATTTTGTAGGGCGGGTTCCACCCGCCGCGTATAAATAATGTCGGGCAGTGGCCGACCTACAAACACCATCGCCAAACAGCGATTTTCAAATAGCGGAGGTTGTTCATGATTAAACGCGATTGATAAGCGGCAAAGCGGCGGAAATGTTGCTTATCACCGCGTCCATATCCAGCGTTTCCACAGGTTCGCCGCGATTATAGCCGTAAGGCACACAGAAAACCGGGCACCCGGCGGCGCGCGCGGCCAGGGTGTCGTTCAGCGAATCGCCGATCAGCAGCAGTTTTTCGACCGGTACGCCGAAAAATTTTGCCGCGTACTGCAGCGGCAGCGGATGGGGCTTTTTTTCCGGCAGCGTGTCGCCGGATACGACGATCTCGAAATACTTTGCCAGGCCGGTGCCATCCAGCAGCGGGCCGGTGAAGCGCGACGATTTGTTGGTGATGCAACCCAGGCGGAAACCCGCCGCGCGCATGGCTTCCAGGCCTTCGATTGCACCATCGTACGGCTTGCTGCCCAGCAATAATTCGGAGTAATGCTTCTGGAAAATCGGCATGGCGTGCTCATACAGCGCGGCATCCGGCGTCGCGTGCATCTCGCCGGTCAGCGCGCGCTTCACCAGCCAGCCGATGCCGTTGCCGATGTAGCTTGCCAGCAATTCCTGCGACACGGGCGCGTAATCCATTTCGCGCAGCATGCGGTTGGCCGCCTCCGCCAGTTGCGGCGCGGAGTCCAGCAGCGTGCCGTCGAGATCGATGACGATGGCAGAAACGCTGATCGGGAAATGTACTGGCTGCATGACTAATTCTTCACTTTGGCGAGTTCGGCACGCATTTCGCCGATGATGGTGTCGTAACGGTTCTTGTCTTTCTCGTTGCGTTTGCCGAACACGGCGGAGCCAGCCACAAAAGTATCCACACCAGCCTCGGCCACTTCGCGGATGTTCGCCGGTCCCACGCCGCCGTCGATCTCCAGACGGCAGTTGTAACCGCCTGCGGCTATCATCTTGCGCACCTTGCGCGCCTTGTCCAGCACATGCGGAATGAACTTCTGCCCGCCGAATCCCGGGTTCACCGACATCAGCAGCACCATGTCCAGTTTCGGCAATGTGTATTCCAGGATTTCCAGCGGGGTGGCCGGATTGAACACCAGCCCGGCCTTGCAACCGCTTTCCTTGATCAGGCCGATCGTGCGGTCGATGTGCTCGGAAGCTTCCGGGTGAAAGGTAATGTAAGTCGCGCCGGCCTTGGCGAAATCGGGAATGATGCGATCCACCGGCTTGACCATCAGGTGCACGTCGATCGGCGCGGTCACGCCGTGCTTGCGCAGCGCCTCGCACACCAGCGGGCCGATGGTCAAGTTCGGTACATAATGATTGTCCATCACGTCAAAGTGGACGATGTCCGCGCCGGAGGCGAGAACGTTGTCGACCTCCTCGCCCAGCCTGGCGAAGTTGGCGGAGAGTATGCTCGGGGCGATTAGAAACATGGTAAGTCCTTAAAAAGTTCTGGATACAAGGCGAGCATTCTATCCGATACTCTGTGTGGACGAATACTTTGCGGAGTGACTGATGGTGGAGGTGATCAGGATCGAACTGACGACCTTCTGATTGCGAACCAGACGCTCTCCCAACTGAGCTACACCCCCACGGCCAGCAGGATGCTAAACAGAAATCTGTCGTTTGGGAAGCGGTAATCCGGTTATCCGGTAGAAATTGTCCAGATCGGCCAGTTCATCGAACACCGCTGCCGCAGCCGAGAAATTCTGGTTGCGGGTATAGCGGTTGGTCGTAATGAAAGTTTTGATCCCTGCCGCAAGGCTGGAGCGCAGGCCGTTTTCGGAATCTTCCAGCGCGATGCAATCGGCCGCGGGCAGGCCCAGTTTTTCCAGCACCCAGAAATATATGTCCGGCGCGGGTTTCTTGTGCGGGACGATGTCGCCGCAGCCGATCACTTCGAACCAGCTCTCGCCGTTGGTCCCCAGCCCCTGCTGCAACAGCGTGGCGACGTTTTCCGGCGAGGTGGTGGTGGCGATGGCGAGGCGGATGCCGCCATCGCGTGCATCGGCCAGGAGCTGCCTGATGCCGGGGCGCAACGGGATATGGCCTTCGCGCAGCATCGCGGTGTAGTGCGCGGTTTTTACCTTGTGCAGATGCTTGACGAATTCGTCGAAATCTTCGGGCTTGGCAAAGCCGGTCAAAAAACTTTCCACGAAGTATTTGATGCGCTCCTTGCCGCCGGTCACCCTGAGCAGCTTGTCATACAGCTCAACATCCCAGTTCCAGTCGAGGCCGTTTTCGGCGAAAGCCTTGTTGAACGATTTGCGGTGTCCGTCCTCGGTGTCGGCGAGCGTGCCGTCTACGTCGAATATGATTGCTTTGATCGTCATGGTATACTATATACTAAACTTGGCGATTAACCGTAGGGCGGGTCCTACCCGCCATGCCTGTCCTGAGCTTGTCGAAGCGGTCGGGCGAGCTTTGCATAGCCATTCGACCAGGCCGCCAAAATACGGCATCCAAGTCGCTGGTTAAGCCCGACCTACATTTGACCTCTATCGCATCCCCGGCAACATGCCCTTCATGCCGCGCATCATCTTCGCCATGCCACCCTTGCCGAACATTTTCATCATTTTCTGGGTTTGCTCGAACTGGTTGAGCAACTGGTTGACATGCATTACCTGCACACCCGCGCCGGCGGCGATGCGCCGTTTGCGCGAGGCCTTGATGAGTTCCGGTTTGCTGCGCTCCAGCGGCGTCATCGAGTTGATGATGCCTTCCAGGCGATTGATGGATTTGTCATCCACTTTAGAGCCGGCCGCGGCCTGGCTGAGCTGCGCGGGCAGCTTGTCCATCAGCGCCGACATGCCGCCCATCTTGCGCATCTGCACGATCTGCATCTTGAAATCGTTGAGGTCGAAGCTTTGTCCGCTTTTGACTTTCCTGGCAAGTTTCTCGGCTTCGGCATGATCGACGCCGCGCTGCGCTTCTTCGATCAGCGACAGCACATCGCCCATGCCGAGCACGCGCGAGGCCATGCGTTCGGGATGGAAGGCTTCGAGACCGTTGAGTTTCTCGCTCACGCCGACAAACTTGATCGGCTTGCCGGTGATCTGGCGGACTGACAGGGCCGCGCCGCCGCGCGCATCGCCGTCCAGCTTGGTGAGGATGATGCCGGTCAGCGGCAGCGTATCGCCGAACGCCTTGGCGGTGTTTACCGCGTCCTGTCCGGTCATCGCATCGACCACGAACAGCGTCTCAATCGGCTTAAGCGCGGCGTGCAACTGCTGTATTTCCGCCATCATCGCGGCATCGACAGCCAATCGTCCGGCGGTATCGACGATCAGCACGTCGTGGTAGTGCCTGCGCGCGAAATCCAGCGCGGCCAGCGCGATGTCCTGTGGTTTCTGGCTGATGTCCGAAGCGAAGAAATCAATTTCCAGTTGTTGCGCCAGCGTGCGCAATTGCTCGATCGCCGCAGGGCGGTACACGTCGCAACTTACCAGCAGTACCTTCTTCTTCTGCTGGTCGCGCAGCAGTTTGGCCAGCTTGCCGCTGGTGGTGGTCTTGCCCGCACCCTGCAAGCCGGCCATCAGGATCACGGCGGGCGGAGTGATGGCGAGATTGAGCGCGTCGTTGTGCTCGCCCATCAGTTTGGTGAGCTCGCGGTGCACCACGCCGATCAGCGCCTGTCCCGGATTCAGGTTGCCGATGACTTCCTGTCCGAGCGCGGCCTGTTTGACCTGGGAGATGAATTCCTTGACGACCGGCAGCGCAACGTCGGCTTCGAGCAGCGCCATGCGCACTTCGCGCAGGGTGTCCTGGATATTGCTTTCGGTGAGGCGCGCCTGTCCGCGCAGCGTCTTGATGACGCCGGAGAGGCGGTTTGTCAGATTGTCCAGCATGTGGGTATGATATTGCGTATGGTGTAGAATTCGCGAAGTCTAAAACATCCTGGTAAAAAATGTCCACCCTTCTCATTTCATTGATCGCTGCTACTGCCTATGGCGTGCTGGCCGCCTATTTCTGGCGGGCGCAGGCGCGCGGCGAAGAAAACGTGTTGAGCCGCGGGGCGATGGGGCATCTGGTGTTGATACCATTGGCTTTGCACGGTTATCTGCTTTCCCACGATGTGTTTGCCAATGGTGGATTTAATCTGAGCCTGTTTAACGCGCTGTCGCTGATCTTCTGGTTGACGCTATTGGTGTATTGGCTGGCGCGATTTTTCTACCTGATCGGCGGGTTGCAGGCGCTGGTATTGCCTTTGGCTGCGGTGACCGTATTATTGCCGGAGCTTTTTCCATCCGCGCACCAACTGGAAAACACAGGATTGTTCGCCTTCAAGGCGCATATCGCCGCCGCGATGCTGGCCTACAGCCTGTTTACCATCGCCATGCTGCATGCGGTGCTGATCTCGCAGGTTGAAAAACGCCTGCATCATGCGAACTTGCCGCGCATCCTGCAAAGCCTGCCGCCGCTGCTGACCATGGAAACCTTGCTGTTCCGCATGATAGCCATCGGCTTTGTGCTGCTGACGCTGACGCTGGCATCCGGCGTGATGTTTTCCGAGGAAATATTCGGCAAGGCGTGGCAGTTCAATCATAAAGTGCTGTTCGGCTTTGTGTCCTGGGGCGTGTTTGCCGTGCTGCTATGGGGGCATTACTTCTATGGCTGGCGGGGACGTACAGCGGTGCGCTGGACAGTGAGCGGCTTCGTGTTTTTGCTGTTGGCTTATCTGGGCACCAAGTTCGTCCTGGAAGTGCTGCTGCAGAGATAAGGAAGGTTTGAAAACCCGTTGATTTTCTTTGGGTTGCAAGAAGCACCCCAAATGTCGTAGAATTCGCGCCCTTTCGCTGGGCCAACTAACTTGAATAGGTTTTTTATATGGTAATCATTCGTCTTTCCCGTGGCGGTTCCAAGAATCGCCCGTTTTACAATGTCGTCGTTGCCGATTCGCGCAACCGTCGCGATGGTCGCTTTATTGAGCGCATCGGTTTTTACAATTCGGTCGCAACAGAAAATCAGGAAGCACTGCGCCTGGATTTGGCGCGCGTAACTCATTGGCAAAGCAAGGGCGCGCAGTTGAGCGACACCGTTGCCAAGCTGGTCAAGCGCGCCGGAGCTGCGGCAGCTTGATTTAACGGGCATGGCGGTAACGTCACCCCTAATTGTGAACATGGCGCCCGTTTCCCTCTCCTCAATCCTCTCCCGCAAGCGGGCGAGGAGGCGAACGAACGCTGTGCGTGCTTCACATTAACGAGTGCCGCTGCCCAAGACTGACGCACGGGGGCATCTAAAAATTCAGAGTTCGCTCAAATGCAAGGCGCGAAAAAAATTTTAGTTTCGGCCAACCTAAAGGTTACCCTACACTGAAACTTCGTTTTGCCGCGCTGCATATGCGTAGATATGTGAGCAAGAAATTTTTTATGCAACACAGCAGTTGAGATGAAATCTGGATTTTTAGAGACCCCGTCAGGCTCCATGGTAATCATGGGGCGCATAGCAGCCGCACACGGCATTCGCGGTTTGGTCAAAATCCAGCCGTTCACCGAACACGTCGACAGTCTGCTGGATTATGAATCCTGGTGGATCGGCCAGGAGCATGGGCCGTGGCGCGAGGTGAAAGCAGGGCAGCGCGAGGCGCATGATAAAACGCTGGTTGCGCAATTGCCGGATTGCCCGGATCGCACCGCAGCCGAAAAGCTGAAAGGCTTGTTGGTCGCTGTGCCGCGCAGCAGCCTGCCGAAGCAGGGCGAAGGTGAATACTACTGGTCAGACTTGATCGGGCTTGCGGTGGTGAATGAAGCGGGCGTGAAGTTAGGCACGGTAACAAACCTGCTGGAAACCGGCGCTAACGAGGTATTGAGCGTGCGGGGCGACGGCGGCGAAATCCTGATTCCTTTTGTGGCTTTGGCCATCAAGCAAGTGGATTTGAAAAACAAGACCATCCGGGTGGATTGGTCGGCGGATTACTAATTTAACGCGTGTAAAACGTAGCGAGGACGGTCAGATGCAAGGCGCACGGAGCACAGCGACTGAGGCATATCTGGTAGATAGGCGAGGGAGCGAGCACCGCGCAACGCAGCAGGTGACCGCCGCAGTAGTTTTACGATGATTTTCGACGTCATCACGTTGTTCCCGCAAATGTTCGATGCGCTGACGCAATACGGCATTACGCGGCGCGCGGCAGAACAAGGCAGTTATGTATTAAAGACGTGGAATCCGCGGGATTTCACCACCGACAATTACCGCACCATCGACGATCGCCCCTACGGTGGCGGACCCGGAATGGTGATGCTGGCAGAACCGTTGGCAAGCGCGATCAACGCAGCCAGGCAGCGGCAGGAAGCCAGCGGCGTGAAAACAAGCCGCGTGGTGTATATGTCACCGCAAGGCAGATTGCTGACACACGCGGTGGTCAAGGAGTTGGTGGCGCAGCCGGAAGAAGGATTGATCCTGCTGGCTGGGCGTTATGAAGGCATTGATGAACGCCTGCTGCGCCAGTATGTGAATGATGAGATTTCCATCGGCGATTATGTGTTGTCCGGTGGCGAGTTGGCGGCGATGGTGTTGATGGATAGCCTGGTGCGGCAACTGCCCGGTGTGCTGGGCGATGCCGAATCGGCGGAGCAGGATTCG
>Ga0155952_1085_pt1 | contig 49048 bp, 44 predicted proteins | sample RifCSPlowO2_02_FD_107606 | JGI IMG/M metagenome (GOLD analysis project Ga0155952, IMG submission 107606) | Gallionellales bacterium RIFCSPLOWO2_02_FULL_57_47
CACGGTGATATTTCTCATCGCTGGCAAGCTCAATTTTCAAAGATTCAACCCTCATGCCGCTTAATCCATTCGTTTTTCAAAAGAGCCAACTTTTTTGAGCCAGTATTTTTTTAATTCATCCCATTTTGAATTTAATGCGTACCTCAAAACCCTTTCTTCGCCTGTAGAGAATCCCAATCTGATAATTCCCTGCTTAAAACACTCATCCTCCCAATGCCCACCTTTACCAAGCTTGATATAGCGAACATCGCTCACCTCTCTGTCGTAACAACTTGGCAAGTGACTCATTTCCTACCCCTTAATTATTCGATCTGCCCATGCAAAGTACGCCAGCATTTTTCACTAATTTCTCAACGGCTTCCCGTTCTTCAGCATGTACCCCACCCGCGCCCGGGTTTTTTCCGTCGCCAGCAGTTCCATGAAGTGCTTACGCTCCAGATCAAGCAGCCATTGTTCGTCCACCAGGCAGCCAGCCTCCACGTCGCCGCCGCATATCGTCTCGGCGATGCGGCAACCGATGTTGTAGTCGTGTTCGGAGATGAAGTTGCCTTCGAGCATGTTGACCATTGCGCCCTTGAGCGTGGCGATGCCGGTGCGTCCGGCTACGGCGATCTGGTGGGACTGTAATGGCGGTCGGTAGGCGGTGGCGTTGAGCGCCCTGGCTTCTTCCTTCGCGATGTGCAGCAGTTCGAAGCGGTTGAGCACGATGCGGTCGGATTGCCTGAGGTAGCCCATTTCGCGCGCCAGTTCGGCGCTCTTGGAGACTTCGCCCATCGCGATGTTCTGGAAGTAGCGGCGCAGGTAGGGGAAGACGTCGATGCGGTTTTCGTTGGCGAAGCGCTGCGCTTCCTGCGCCGCGCGCTGAGCCATCTCCTTGCAGCCGCCGCCGGCGGGCAATACGCCGACGCCGACTTCGACCAGGCCGATGTAGCTTTCCAGCGTGGCAACGACGCGCGTGCAGTGGATGGAGAATTCGCAGCCGCCGCCGAGCGCCAGTCCATCGACGGCGGCGATGGTGGGCACCTGTGCGTATTTGAGGCGCTGGGAAACCTGCTGGAACTTGGCGACCACGGCTTCGACGTGCGGCACGTTGCCGGCGGCGGCGTTGAGCATGTCGCCCAGTCCGCCTCCGCCTGCGACGGTGTATTTGACGCGGTTCGCTGCTTGCTTGAGCTTGTCGAGCAGGCCCGCATCCGGGGCTGGTTCCTGCACGCCCTGCATCAGTTGCAGCAGGTTCGCGCCTGCGGAGAAGGGCGGTTCGGACTGCCACAGGATAAGCGCAGTGAAATGCGCTTCGGCTTCATCGACTGCGCGCAGGATGCCGTCGAGCACTTCGTTGCTGACGGTGTGCATCTTGGTCTTGAAGCTGAGGATCGCGATGCTGTCACCCATGTGCCACAGGCGCACTTCGCCGGTCTCGAATACGGTCTCGCCGTATTGGCGTTCTTCGCCGAGCAGGCGGTCGGGGAAGAGTTGGCGGCGGTAGACGGGGAGGGTGGAGCGGGGCTGATAGTCCCTCTCCCTCCGCTGCGCTCCTCCCTCTCCCGCTGGCGGGAGAGGGGGTGAGGGTGAGAAGGAACCTTGCGGGGTGTGGACGCCGGTGCGGGTCGGGTCGGCGGCCCAGGCGGGCAGGGGAGTGCTGGCCATCGCTTTGCCCGCTTCGATGTCTGCTTTGATCCAGCCAGCAACCTGCTGCCAGCCTGCGGCCTGCCATATCTCGAACGGGCCGCTGTCCCAGCCGAAGCCCCAGCGCACGGCGAAGTCGAGGTCGCGCGCGTTGTTGGCGATGCTCTCGAGTTGCAGCGCGCAGTAGTGGAATACGTCGCGGAATACCGCCCACAGGAACTGCGCCTGCGGATGTTGGTTGCCGCGCAGCCCGGCGAGTTTCTTCGCCCAGTCGCGTTCGCGCAGGATGTCCTTCACGCCGTCGTCCACTTTGGCTTCGGAGAGGCGATATTCTTTGGTGTGCAGGTCCAGCACGTGGATGTCCTTACCGATCTTCTGGTAGATGCCGCGTTTGGTCTTCTGGCCCAGCGAGCCCTGGTCGACGAGGTAGGCGAACCAGCCCGGCAGTTCGAAATGCTTGTGCCACGGATCGTCGGTGAGGTTCTCGCGCATCGTGTTGACCACGTGCGCGAACACATCCAGGCCGACGATGTCCAGCGTGCGGAAGGTGGCGCTCTTGGGGCGGCCGAGATAGCGTCCGGTCAGCGCATCCACGGTGTCGAAGCCGAGGTTGAACGCCTGAGCGTGAAACTTGGTTGCGAGCATCGAGAACACGCCGATGCGGTTGGCGATGAAGTTGGGCGTGTCCTTGGCGCGCACCACGCCCTTGCCCAGCGTGGAGACGAGGAAGGTCTCCAGCTGGTCGAGCAGCGACGCCTCGGTTTCCTTGCAGGCGATCAGCTCGACCAGGTGCATGTAGCGCGGCGGGTTGAAGAAGTGGATGCCGCAGAAGCGGTGGCGCAGGTTCTCGGGAAACGCTGCGCCTAGCTGGTTGATCGACAGGCCAGAGGTGTTGCTGGCGAAGATGGTTTGCGGGCCGAGGTAGGGCGCCACCTTGCGGTACAGGTCTGACTTCCAGTCGATGCGTTCGGCAATCGCTTCGATCACCAGGTCGCAGTCGCGCAGCTGGTCGAGATGCTGCTCGTAGTTCGCCGCCGCGATGAAGCTGACGCGCGTCGGGCTGGATAGCGGGCTGGGGTCGAGTTTTTTCAGGCCGTCGAGTGCTTTGTTGACGATGCCGTTGAGAGAGTGATTGACATCCGTTCGTGGTGAGCCTGTCGAACCATGAACGGATGGAGTGGCCTGCCCTTCGGCATCGCCTTTAGTCCTGAGCTCAGTCGAAGGGTCAGGGCGAACGGTATCTCCCTTGCCTTCTTTTGCCGGTAAATCAAATAACAAGGTCTCGACATTGGCGTTGACCAGATGCGCGGCTATCTGCGCGCCCATCACGCCTGCGCCGAGGACCGCGACCTTGCGGATATAAAAATTATTGTTCATAAAAATCCTCTTGGTTATCGTTCCCATTGGGCATCAATTTTCGCAGGGTGCATTTTATGCACCATGTAGATTTGCCATGTGTTTGGTGCATGAAATGCACCCTACGCACGGTTTCAATTTCAATCTGCCGGCGGCTGCCTATTCTTCCAACGGCAGAGGGCGCGGCTTGCGGTCTTCGCTTACCGCCACGTAGGTCAGCGTCGCTTCGGTCACCTTGACGCAGGTCGGCTTGGCCGGGTCGCGCTGCGAATAAACGGCCACGTCCACCGTGATCGAGGTGCGGCCTACCTTCATGATCTCGGCATAGAAGCTCACTACGTCTCCCACGAGCACCGGCTGTTTGAACTGAAAAGAATTTACCGCCACCGTCGCCACGCGCCCCTTGGCGCGGTGCAGCGCGGGGATGCTGCCTGCGATGTCCACTTGCCCCATCAGCCAGCCGCCGAATATATCTCCGGCATAATTGGCGTCGGACGGCATGGCCACCACGCGTAGCGTGGGCTCGCGCTGCGGCAAGGTGGTAATGGGCTGTTCATTTTCAGGCACGCTATCGCTTTTCATAGAGTTCCTTGATTTGGCCGGCAAATCGTTCGACCACTTTTTGACGCTTGAGCTTCAGCGTTGGCGTAAGCAGCCCGTTTTCTATGCTCCACGGTTCGGTCAGCAGCAACACCCGGCGCACATCGGCATAGCCCGGAAAGCCGCGCAGATCAGACGCGATCCGCTTCAGCACCTCGGCATGCACGCGGCTGTCCGTGAGTGTTTCGGGCATGTCGGCGCGCACCCCGATTTCCCCGGTAAATTGCAGCCAGGCCGCCGGGTCGAGCACCAGCAGCGCGGTCAGATGGGGATGTGCCTCACCGAATACCATCGCCTGGTCGAAGAGCGGGTCACTCAAGATGGCCTGCTCCATATCGGCAGGCGGTACCTTCTCGCCGTTCGACATGACGATGATATCCTTGATGCGCCCGGTGATGTAGATGTGCCCGGTGCCGCTGATCCCCACCGTATCGCCGGTGTTGAGCCAGCCATCCGCATCGATGATGGCCCTGGTCGCTTCGGGATTGTTCCAGTAACCCAGCATCACGTTCGGGCCTTTCACCAGCAGCACGTTCTGGTCGCCGAGGCGCACCTGCACATCGCGTATCGGCTGGCCGACGCTGTCCGGAAAATTGTTTTCCAGGTGATTGGCGGCAATCACCGGACTGGTTTCGGTCAGGCCATAGCCCTGCACTATGGGCAGACCCAGCCCGATGAATACGCGCGAAATTTCCGGTGCAAGCGCGGCACCGCCACTGATCGCCACGCGCAAGCGGCCACCCAGTTTATCGAGGACCTTTTGCGCGACCAGTTTTTGCAATACCGGCCAAAGCAGAAATGATGGCTTCCAGGAGCCGCGCCCTTGCTCATGCAGAAAGCGCGCCCAGCCGGTATCCACAGCAAGATTGAACAACTTGCGCTTGAGCGGAAGGCCTGCATCCAGCTGGACCTTTATTGCGCCATAGATGCGTTCGTAAATGCGCGGCACGGAAATCAGCAGCGTAGGGCGGATAATTTGCAGATCGTCCGACAATTGCGAGATGGAGCGCGCAAAAGCCACGGTGGAACCCGTCATCACCGTCAGGTAATAACCCAGCGTGCGTTCGAAGGTGTGGGACAACGGCAGGAAAGAAAGAAACAGATCGTCGCCATGCACCCTGAAAGTGTCCAGGCAGGCATGGGCATTGGTCAGCATATTGGCATGGCTCAACATCACGCCTTTTGGTTTGCCGGTGGTGCCCGAGGTATAAATAATGCTGGCCAGCTCGTTGGAGCAAATTTCGCGCAGCGAATCGTTTGCCCCCTCACCCGCTGGATTCAACAATTGCTTTTCTCGTTCGTCTCCTCGCCCGCTTGCGGGAGAGGATTGAGGAGAGGGCATCGGGAGAGGGTTGGGGAGAGGGGAACGGGCATGGCGGGTTTCATCATCAGGTGTAACCTCTTCGCCATGCACGTTCATCTGACACGGCTTTGCGGGCTGCAACTGGGCTGACGCAGGCAGGAATTCCGCCATCGGTTTCAGGCGCGGCTCTTTGACATCCCTTATCGTGTCGATACTCACAAAACGCAGCACACTGCCAAGCTGGTCGCGCACCGTGCGCAGGTTCTGCCACTGCTCGGCATTTTCAAACAACAGCACCTTCACCTCGGCATCGTTGACGATGTATGCGGCGTTATCCGGCCTGTCCACGGTGTACAGCGGCACGACCACCAAACCCAGCGATAGCGCCGCCTGGTCGAACATCAGCCACTGCGGGCAGTTGCGCAGCATGATTGCGACGCGATCGCCGCGCTGCAATCCCAAACCGGCCAGTGCCGCTTGCCAGCGCGCCACTTCGCCCAGCATTCCCTGCCAGGTGATATCGCGCCAGGCGTCCTGCTGAAAATACCGGTAGGCGACTTTGTCCGGAGTGCGGCGCGCGCGCTCCACAAACAAGCCGTGCAGGTTGCCTGCCTGCTCGGGAGTGATTACATCATTACCTGGAGTTTCCATTCCATCATTCCCATGAATATTTTTGGCTTCGGTTTATCCGTATCAGGATTAACCAAGAAATAAATCACCAAACAGCGGGGTTCCGGGTGACGCTGCATATTGCCCGAATTCCATCACTCCCGCCTCGCGCAACACCTCTTCATCGATGAAAAAATTTCCGCTGCATGAACGGCTGTCGCGGGTCAAAATCATATACGCCGCATCCGCCACGATAGCCGGCTTGCGCGAGGCCTTCAGAATGGCTTCAGGGAAATTGTTTTCAATCGCAGCAGTGGCAATCGTGGTGCGCGGCCACAGGCAGTTTACCCCTATCGCTTTAACCCCGCTGTTGGCGGCGGCGAATTCGCGCGCCATGCCCAGTGTGCACAGGCTCATGCCGTATTTGGAGATAGTGTATGCCAGGTGCGGCGCAAACCACTTTGCATCCATGTTAAGCGGCGGCGACAGCGTGAGAATATGCGGGTTATCCGCCTGCCTCAGATAAGGAATGCAGGCTTGTGACATCAAAAAAGTCGCACGCATATTCACGTCCCACATCAGGTCAAGCTTCCTTGCGGGTGTTTCCAGCGTGCCGCTCAGGCTGATCGCGCTGGCGTTGTTCACCAGCACATCGATGCCGCCGAATTTCTCCACGGTTTGCGCAACCGCTGCCTGTATCGCCTGTTCGTCGCGCACATCCATCCGGATCGCCAGCGCCTGTCCACCCGTTTGCACCACTTCATCGGCAACACTGTATATCGTGCCGGGCAATTTTGGATGCGGTGCCACCGTCTTGCCGGTGATCACCACCTTTGCGCCGTCGCGCGCGCAACGCAACGCAATTTCACGCCCGATGCCGCGACTGGAGCCCGTGATAAAAATCACCTTGTCGCGCAACGAGCTCATGCATGATTGGACTGCAATTGTTCCGGCGCGAAGTCATCCACCATGATGACCTTGCGGCGCAACGCGTAGTCGCGGTCCAGTTGCAACGCCTGATCGACATTGATGATGCCCTTGTCGCGCGCCTCGGAGATGCGCAGCAGTTCGTCGCGCTCTTTCAGCTTGCCTGCCTTGCGGGCATCTTCCAGCACCGCAAGCAGCGGCTCATGGGCCAGCGTGCTGGCAAGCGCGGCTTCCAGCGCGCCCACCGCATCCAGTTCGTCGTAAACGCAAATTTCGCGTAGCGATTCGTTTGCTTCCTCTCCCGCCTGCGGGAGAGGATTGAGGTGAGGGGAACGGGCATGGCTAGATTTATCTTTGCCATGCACGGTCGGAATATACATGCCTGCGGTCAGACGATCGCGCGCCGCGCCGGGTTGCATCAGCAGCGTGGCGATCTGATGCCCGAGATGATCCGAGGGCGGCAACAGGCGCTGTCCGAGCGGGAAAACCAGGACGCTCAACAGGCCGCGCACCAGGGCATTCGGGAAGTTCTGGATCACGCCGTCGAAGGCTTGCTGGATTTTGTACAGCGCGTCCTGCATCGCCCAATGCAGCAGCGGCAAATCCTCGGCAGGACGGCCATCGTCCTCGAAACGCTTCAGCGCCGCCGAACACAGATACAACAGGCTCAGCACATCGCCCAGGCGCGCGGAGATTTTTTCGCGCCGTTTCAGCGACCCGCCCAGCGCCGCCATGGTCACATCCGCACTCAGGGCGAAGGCTGCGGAAAAACAGGTCATCCGCTGGTAGTAACGGCGTGTTTCGTTGCCCTGGGGAGTCTGTATGCCATGCCCGGCAGTCAGCCCGAACACGAAGCTGCGCGCTGCATTGCTCAGGGCAAAACTGATATGCCCGAACAATGCCTCGTCGAACTGCCGCAGTGCGCGCTTATGGTCGTGATTTTGCGTGGCCGCGATTTCTTTCAGCACATAGGGATGTGAGCGGATCGCGCCCTGTCCGAAGATCATCAGCGTGCGCGTCAGTATATTCGCGCCTTCCACGGTGATGGCGATCGGGATTTGCTGATATAAACGTCCCAGATAATTGTCCGGCCCCAGGCAAATACCCTTGCCGCCATGCACATCCATCGCGTCGTTGATGACGATGCGGGCGCGCTCGGTGGAGTGGTATTTGATGACGGCCGAAATCACCGAGGGTTTTTCACCCAGGTCCACAGCCAGTGCGGTGAACTTGCTCGCCGCATCGACCATGTAGGTATGCGCGCCGATGCGTGCCAGCGGCTCTTCCACACCCTCGAATTTGCCGATCGGCACCTTGAATTGTTTGCGCACGCGGCTGTACGCCCCGCTGGTGCGCGCGGCCAGCTTCATGCCGCCGATGCTGCTGGCGGGCAGCGAAATCGAGCGGCCTGCCGCCAGGCATTCCATCAGCATGCGCCAGCCTTGCCCTATCCGGTGTGGTCCGCCGATGATGTAATTCATCGGTATGAACACGTCCTTACCCTGCGTCGGCCCGTTCAAAAAAGCGGAATTCAGCGGGAAGTGTCGCCGGCCAATCTGCACCCCCGGCGTGCCGGCGGGAATCAGCGCGAGCGTGATGCCGCGATTGGGCTCGCCCCCGAGCAGGTGATCGGGGTCATACAGCTTGAACGCGAGGCCGAGCAAGGTTGCCATCGGAGCAAGCGTGATGTAACGCTTCTCCCAGGTCAGGCTCACGCCCAGCACATTCTGCTTTCCGGCAAATTCGCCGTAGCACACCACACCGAAATCGGGAATCGCGCCTGCATCCGACCCGGCAAGGGGGCCGGTCAGCGCAAAGCAAGGCACTTCAAGGCCCTTGGCCAGGCGATGCAGGTATTGTTCCTTCTGCTCATTCGTGCCGTAGTGCAACAACAGCTCGGCCGGCCCCAGGGAATTCGGCACCATCACCGTCACCGCTGCCGTTCCGCTGCGCGAGGATATTTTGCTTATGACTGCCGAATGCGCCTGCGCGGAAAATTCCAGGCCGCCATAAAGTTTCGGAATGATCATGCCGAAAAAGCCCTTGTCCCTGATGAATTGCCAGGCCTCGGGGGACAGATCGGCGCGATTGTGGGTGATATCCCAATCGTCCAGCATCGCGCACAGTTGCTCGACCTCTTTATCGAGGAAGGCTTGTTCCTCGCTGCTCAGGGAAGGTTTTGGAAAAGCCAGCAGCTTGTTCCAATCCGGGTTGCCGCTGAACAACTCGCCATCCCACCACACCGTACCGGCATCGATCGCCTCCTGTTCGGTGGTGGAAATTTGCGGCAGAATTTTGCGGAAGATTTTAAGCGCTGCGCCGCTCACCACATGGCGGCGCATGAAAGGAACCCCGAAAAACAGGATAAACACCAGCAGTGCGGAGCCGACTGCCAGCAGTACCGTATCCGAAAATCGTGCCAGAATCGCGATTACCGGCACGATCACCATCACCGCCAGCACCCAGCTGGTGATCGAAGCACGGAAGAACGCCAGCAACAACATTATCGCCAGCACTGCCACAACCATCAGAATCGCCATCAACGCACCTTGTTTTATTTTATGTGGACGGGCGAACTTTAACGCCTGGCCGGCGTGCTGACAATGGTTGCCGCATGTTATTGTCCATTACAAGGCTAAGACAACCGGCTTTGGTCTCGCAGGTTGGGCACGCTGCGCTTTGCCCAGCGTGGCTGCACTTGATTACATGATGAACGGCACGAACAATTTGGTTCGTTTCATGTACTCGCGGTATTCCTCGCCGAAATAGCGGATGTTTTCGATTTCTTCCGTCCGTGCGGTGGCCACGAGTAAACCGCTTGCGATTACGGCGAGTATGCATCCAGCCAGTGAGGGCTGCTTGAAGAAAAACCCCCAGCAGAGGAGCAGCAGCGAGCCATACATCGGGTGCCTGATGTAGCGGTATACCCCGGTGGTTATCAGTGCGGTAGTCTTTTCAAATTCGAGCAACGGTCCATCGTTGCGTCTGGTGTCCGGCTTGCCGGGCAGCTGCAGCAGTGCGAGGCTATATAAGACCAGAAACAGGGAGGCAGAAAACAAAAGCCCGGAGATGATTTGATGGGTGGAATATATATCAACGTTCCAGAAACGCAGGTTCAACGCGAATAGTCCCAGCATGCACTCCCAGGCAAAGAAACGATAGAACCCGTGCGAGCCGGGCTTGCGCAGGGAAGCACGAGACACCTGGGCCAGCACCAGCGTTACGACAATAAAAACGACACCTTCCTGCACAGTTGCTTTCCAGTTTCGTTGCTCATCCGGCTGCTACTTCAGCCAGAATGACAACATAATTCTTCCCGTATTTCTTCGCGCACTTGGGGCAGGTCGTGTAGTAAAAATACAACTTGCGGATTTGTTTGTCATTCGCCGCGACATAAGCCTTCATGTCATCAATCCACACGCGCATGTTCCGATAGGGGCCTTCGAATACCCTGGTCATGAACGTCCCGGATATCGTGGCCATTTTCGCATTCGGAACGTCTTTGTTGACTTCGATAAACACATCCGCCCCCCACAATGAATTTTCATCCGTAAGTATCATCCTCGCATCGGTGCGGGCATCGGCGGCACGGATTACCCTGTCGCTCCGTTCCATGACGGCTCCATAATTCAGCGGAATATGAAACATACTGGTCACATGATCTTGCACAAACCGCTTGTTTTTCCATGTGATTACTTTGTCGTTCCAGGGGTCAGGATTGAATCGCGGGCAACATTCTTCGATATTGTTTGTGCTCATACTGTCGTTTCCTTTCGGTCAGGTCTTAAGTTTGAGTGAATCTAATGGTGAAGCCGGGATGCGTATGCTCGATGGCAGTGTCGGGCGTCATGGCAACGTAATTTCGCGTTTTCGATTATCACATTACTGCCCTCTAAAATGCGGTGCAAAGAGCGCATGATCGTTTTTAGCGGAGTGTGCACCAGTAAATGTCTCCAGTAAAATTTCAGCTGGGTTCCGTATCGAGTTTGTGATTCCTTACGTTACCGCACCCGATTGACCGCCTCTTCGACGCGCTCCACCGCGATGATCTCCATGCCGGCGATCTTCTGCTTGGGTGCGTTGGCCCTGGGGATGATCGCCTGCGTGAAGCCCAGCTTGGCGGCTTCGCGCAGTCGTTCCTGGCCGCGCTGCACCGGGCGCACTTCGCCCGCCAGCCCGACCTCGCCGAACACCACCAGCTTTTCCGGCAGCGGCTTGTTGCGCAAACTGGACACCATCGCGAGGATCACCGCAAGGTCGGCGCCCGGCTCGGTAATTTTCACGCCGCCCACCGCATTGATGAACACGTCCTGGTCGTAACAGGCGATGCCCGCATGGCGGTGCAGCACCGCGAGCAGCATCGCCAGCCGGTTCTGCTCCAGCCCCAGCGACAGCCGCCGCACATTGGGCGAATGCGCCTCGTCGAGCAGCGCCTGGATTTCCACCAGCAGCGGGCGCGTGCCTTCCTGTGTGACCATCACGCACGAACCGGCGACCTGTGACCCGTGCTGCGACAGGAACAATGCGGACGGGTTGCTCACTTCGCGCAAGCCCTTATCGGTCATCGCGAACACCCCGAGTTCGTTCACCGCGCCGAAGCGGTTTTTGAACGCGCGGATCAGGCGGAAGCTGGAATGCGTGTCGCCCTCGAAATACAGCACCGTGTCGACGATATGTTCCAGCACGCGCGGCCCGGCCAGCGCGCCTTCCTTGGTGACGTGGCCGACCAGGATCATCGTGATGTTCTGGCTCTTCGCAATGCGCGTTAGCTGCGCGGCGCATTCGCGCACCTGCGCCACCGAGCCGGGCGCGGACGTGAGCTGCTCGGAATACACCGTCTGGATCGAATCGATCACCACCACGTCCGGCTTGTCCTGCGCAATCGTGGCCTGGATTTTTTCCAGCTGGATTTCCGGCAGCAGGCGCAGGCTGCGAGCATCCAGCGACAGGCGTTTGGCGCGCAACGCGATCTGCTGCGCCGATTCTTCGCCGCTGACATACAGGGTGTTTTGCTGTTTGGACAGATGCGCCAGCACTTGCAGCAGCAGCGTGGATTTGCCGATGCCCGGATCGCCGCCGATCAGCACCACCGCGCCCGACACCAGCCCGCCGCCCAGCACGCGGTCGAACTCCTCGATGCCGGTCGGCGTGCGCGGCACTTCCTCAGCTTCTACTTCGGAGAGCAACTGCGCCTTGCCGCCAGCTGCCAGCGCGCTGAAGCGGTTACCGCCCTTGGCAACCGGCTCCGCCACCGATTCGATCAGCGTATTCCACTCCATGCAGTGCGGGCACTGCCCCTGCCACTTGGGAGTTTGCCCGCCGCACTCGCTGCAGGAAAAAATCGTTTTTGCTTTTGCCATGGCTGCCTGCTCTGAATTATTATCGGGTACTGCGTAAAGCACGGGCAAAAGACGGCCTATCTGCCCAGCAATCCCTGCTCAGCCATGGTGCTTACCATGATACCGATGTAGGACTTGATGAGGCTCTTGTTTGAGTCGCTTATCAGCGTTTCGGATGAGGCAGCCCAGACAAGTTTGTTATTTCCGGTTTCGTACAGATTGGTTTCAATGACTGCGTATTCGTTTTCGGTAATATAGGCCGGCGAATAAATGTAGCGGTAGCTATAACCGTAATAGTCCGGCCATGTGTAGTAATAAGGCGGAGGATAATAAACGGTGCCCGGCACGTAGACTTTCACAGTCTTCTTGCTCACCAGCCTCGTGACCAGCACCGTATCCGCTTCCAGTTCCTTCACCTTTGCCGCAATCGCCGCCTGGTCATCCTGCTGCTTGTCGGGAAGAACGGTATAACTCGCGATGGCTTCCGTGCCACGGGCTTTAAGTTGCCGGACGAACTCATCCTCGAACAGTCTCCTGTTAAGCGGGTTTTTGGCTACCCCGATGACCATGATTCTGGCGGGGCGCGCCTGATACGACGGGTCTTTCCAGATCGCGCTGACCTGTGTCGTGGCACATGCGCTGACCAGTATCACACCGAGCAGCAAAAAACCGAATGGGTTGCGCAGGGACAGCAGCATCTTTTGTTCCTCCTTCAGTTCGCACAGATGCGTGAAGCATACGCCAGATCATCGGGCCAGGCCATATCCCAGGCCGCACAAATAACTGAGGCGCAACTAGACAGACGGGTTTGTCCAGCGATAAAAAACGTAAGGAGCGACAGCGATCCAGGACAGCAGCAGCACCCAAACGCGTCCATTCAGCAGATCGTAATTGGCCAGCAATGCCGGCCAGGGATGCCCAGCGACGAAATGAAAAAACAGGAACTCAAAAGCCACGGTGAGCGTCATCCAAAAAAAACCGATGAGCAGCGCCTGCCGAGCGGAAGCCGGCGGCCAGAAGCTTACGAATACCAGGATCACCAGACCCAGCAATACCACCCCGCTTACGGTGGAGAGCTGGTGCGCGTGCAGTTCGGAAAGATATTTGCCGTAGGTGAAATCGCGCAATGTCCCGTTGGCGACGGAGACCAGCAGCATCACGATCCAGACAAGAAAATAGCGCGCCATACCGTTTCTGGAGTTGATTTGACGTTCGGGAGTTTTTCATCGTGTCCACGCGGAGCGTTGGATCTATCCATGAAAATCCTGTGGGAATTACGTTTATTGCACCCTGTTAAACCAGTCCATTCAGTGCCGAATGCCGATTATTCTGACGAAATAACCAGCCTCCTGTCACCCGTATTCTGTCTTCTTTCCAAAAGATCGGGATAGCTTTGCGCGGTATTTTGCCTTCTGTCCCCGATTCTTTTTCGGCGGTCTTCCACTTGCTGTTTCCTGTCATCGGCTTCATCGGAGGTTAGTTCGGAACCCGGAGTCTTAGGCGGAATGCGCTGCAACATGCCGATGTCGCCATTGTTGGCGGCCACATATTCCGCAAACAGGATATTTTTCTCAAGCGCTTCAAGGTAAAGATTCTGCCCGCCAAAATGTTTATCGGCGTAGCGATAAGCGCCATTCAAGGTTTCATTCAAGCGCCTGGTCGCGCCTCGATAGAATCCCGGGGTTTTAATCACCAGGTCCTTCGGGGAAGCAAAAACAACCTGCTCTTTGCCATGTTCGTCAAGTTTTCTTGCGATACCGGCCAAAACGAATTCGGTATACAACCGGTCATGGCATTTTTCGAGGTAACAGCGGTCTGACATTTGCGCCAGGATATCTGCCGAAGCCACCAGGTTGCCGATGGTCTGGTATGCCGGAACAGGCACCTGGACACGGCCTGCCGGTATTTCATAGCCGGTGTAATGCACCACTTGCGCTGCTGATTCTGCCAGCGTGCCCATTCCTGTTTTCAACAGATAATTTTTCAACAGTTCCTCACTGCGTGAAACATGAACCAGGGTGAATTCAGCGCCGTGCCGGTTATCTTCAACGCCCCGTCTGCGTAGATAACCGCTGTCGTGAAACAACGCCAATAAAATGCCAAAAATAAACAGCTCTTCGCCAAGCGAATCGCTTTTCTTTTGCGAACGCTCGTAACCATCCAGCAAGCGGGCGCTAGCCAGTGTTACATCCAACGTGTGTTGCAAATCGTGATAGCCGGTATCACATGCGGCGTAGCCCGGAAGCTCACCGCGAAAAAGCCGGGAAATGTGGTTTATTGCGCTCTGCAGGGTGCCGGCACGGGCGCTGGGAAAGAGATTGAGGAAAATATTCTCTATTGCGTCACCAACCGATATCGAATCGGTTACGTTGACGGTGTTGGTTACATCATAATTATTTCGACGAAATTGCATACTTTTTGTGCTGTATGGCAAGCAAGTTAACGTAGAGCCAAATCAAAAACGCAGGGCCGGATTGAAGTTGCAAGTTCATCTTATCGCAGTTTTCAGGGAAAACAGTCATTTTTTAGCAGAAGTCTGGTGCATGTTTTTATCCTCAAACCTGAGGTAAGGCTTTCGAGGCCTATGCCAAGCAGCTCCCTGTTGTGGCATAATCATGTGCTCTAAAAAACGAGTTTCTGGCAAGCGAAACGACATGAGCGCGCAAACCCTTTACGACAAATTATGGAATTCCCACGTGGTGCGGCAGGAAGCCGATGGCACCGCGTTGATTTATATCGACCGCCATCTGGTGCATGAAGTGACCAGCCCGCAGGCCTTCGAGGGGTTGAAGCTGGCCGGGCGCAAGCTGTGGCGTAGCGCTTCGATTCTGGCGGTGGCGGATCACAACGTGCCGACTGCCGGACGTGCGGCGGGCATCGTCGACCCCATAGCGCGTTTGCAGGTGGAGACGCTGGACAGCAATTGCGCCGAGTTTGGCGTGAACGAATTCAGGATGTCCGATGTACGCCAGGGCATCGTGCATGTGATCGGGCCGGAGCAGGGCGCGACCTTGCCGGGCATGACGGTGGTGTGCGGCGATTCCCATACCAGCACGCACGGCGCGTTTGCCGCGCTGGCGTTCGGCATCGGCACCTCCGAGGTCGAGCATGTGATGGCGACGCAATGCCTGCTGATGAAGAAATCCAAAGCCATGCAGGTGGTGGTGGAGGGCGCATTGGGCAAGGGCGTGACCGCCAAGGATATCGCGCTGGCGGTGATCGGCAGGATCGGCACGGCAGGCGGCACCGGTTATGCGATTGAATTTGCCGGCAGCACGATACGCGGCCTGTCGATGGAAGGGCGCATGACGCTGTGCAACATGGCCATCGAGGCGGGCGCGCGCGCGGGCATGATCGCGGCGGATGACACCACCATCAACTACCTCAAGGGCCGCCCGTTTGCGCCTCAGGGCGAAGTGTGGAACAAGGCGGTGGCCTACTGGCGCACGCTGCACAGCGACGACGGCGCGCAGTTCGATGCGGCCATCAAACTGGATGCCGCGCAGATCAAGCCGCAAGTGACCTGGGGCACGTCGCCGGAAATGGTGGTTGCGGTGGATGGGCTAGTGCCAGATCCCGCGGCCATGGGCGATGCAGTCAAGCGCGAGGGCGCGGAGCGTGCGTTGCAATACATGGGTTTGAAAGCGAACACGCCGATCACGGAAATCAAAATTGACAAGGTGTTCATCGGTTCCTGCACCAATGCACGCATCGAAGATATGCGCGCAGCTGCCGCTGTCGCGAAGGGAAAACACATTGCGCCGAACGTGAAGCTGGCGATGGTGGTGCCCGGTTCCGGTCTGGTGAAACAGCAGGCCGAGCGCGAGGGGCTGGACAAGATATTTATCGCGGCGGGTTTCGAGTGGCGCGATCCGGGTTGCTCGATGTGCCTGGCGATGAACGACGACCGGCTTTCGCCGGGAGAGCGTTGCGCATCGACTTCCAACCGCAATTTCGAGGGGAGGCAGGGGCCGGGCGGGCGTACCCATCTGGTGAGTCCCGAGATGGCCGCCGCAGCCGCGATTGCCGGGCATTTTGTCGATGTAAGCAAATGGTGAAAGGAGCAGGCATGAAGAAGTTGGCGGTTATGTTGATGGCGCTGGGTGTGCTCGCCGGTAGCAACGTGTTTGCCGATGACAGCATCGAGCGTGCCGGCAACGGAATCAGGAAAGGCGGCGAAGCGGCGGCCAAGGGTATTGGGAAGGGTGCCAAAGCGGCCGAACCCGGAATCAAGAAGGGCGGCAAGGCGGTCGTCAAGGGCATCAAGAAGGGCGGCGAGTGGCTGGGCAACGGTCTCAGAAAAACGGGCGAAATGCTGGAAAAGGCAGGCAAGTCATAATGCAGAAATTTACCGTACTGGACGGCTTGGTCATGCCGCTGGATCGCGCCAACGTGGATACCGATGCGATCATCCCCAAGCAGTTTCTGAAGTCGATCAAGCGTTCCGGCTTCGGCCCGAATGCATTCGACGAATGGCGCTATCTGGATCACGGCGAGCCCGGCATGGACAACAGCAAGAGGATACTCAATCCGGATTTCGTGATGAACCAGCCGCGCTACCATGGTGCGCAGATCCTGCTGGCGCGCGAGAATTTCGGCTGCGGCAGTTCGCGCGAGCACGCGCCCTGGGCGCTGGAAGACTACGGCTTCCGCGTCATCATCGCGCCGAGTTTCGCCGACATTTTTTTCAACAATTGTTTCAAGAACGGCCTGCTGCCGATCCGTCTGGCTGCGGAACAAGTGGATGCGTTGTTCAAGGCGGTGGAGGCTGCGCCGGGTTACCGTTTGCAGGTCGATCTGGAGCGGCAGAGCATCACTGCGCCGGATGGCACGGCGTACAAGTTTGAAGTGGAGGCGTTCCGCAAGCATTGCCTGTTGAACGGTCTGGACGATATCGGCCTGACCTTGCAGCACGTGGGCGAGATCAGGGCGTTCGAGGCAAAGCATCGCGCGGCTCAGCCTTGGCTTTCTGCGTAATCTGCGGATAAAAAGGTTTAACTTTTTAAGGGTGGAAATGTAAATGAAAATCGCAGTATTGCCGGGTGACGGCATCGGACCGGAGATTGTCGCGCAAGCGGTGAAAGTGCTGGAAGCGTTGCGCGGCGACGGCCTGAAGATCGAGATGGAATACGCGCACCTCGGCGGTGCGGGATATGACGCGGCGGGCGATCCGTTTCCGCCTGCAACCGAAAAACTGGCGCTGGCAGCCGACGCGGTGCTGCTCGGCGCGGTAGGCGGTTACCAATACGATACGCTGCCCCGGCCTATGCGCCCGGAGCAGGGTCTGCTGCGCATCCGCAAGGGACTGGGATTGTTCGCCAACCTGCGCCCCGCCCTGGTGTATCCCGAACTGGTCCATGCATCCAGCCTGAAGCCGGAACTGGTGTCGGGATTGGACATCATGATCCTGCGCGAGCTGACCGGCGACATCTATTTCGGCCAGCCGCGCGGTATCCGCACCATGGACAACGGCGAGCGGCAGGGCTTCGACACGATGCTGTACAGCGAATCTGAAATCCGCCGCGTGGCGCATGTCGGTTTCCAGATCGCGCTGAAGCGCGCTGGTAAAAATGGCCAGGGAAAACTGTGCTCGGTGGACAAGGCCAATGTGCTGGACACCAGCATGTTCTGGCGCGAAATCGTCACCGAGGTGGCGAAGGAATATCCGGCGGTCGCGTTGTCGCACATGTATGTGGACAATGCAGCGATGCAACTGGTGCGCGCGCCCAAGCAGTTCGACGTGATCCTGACCGGCAATATCTTCGGTGACATCCTTTCCGATGAAGCCTCAATGCTGACCGGCTCGATCGGCATGTTGCCGTCCGCTTCGCTGGATGCGCACAACAAGGGACTGTACGAGCCGTGCCACGGTTCGGCTCCGGACATCGCGGGCAAGGACATCGCCAATCCGCTGGCAACCATCCTGTCGGTGGCAATGATGATGCGCTACACTTTTGCAAGGGTAGACATCGCGCAGCGCATCGAAACGGCGGTGCGCAAGACGCTGCAACAGGGACTGCGCACTGCGGATATCGCCGAGGCCGGCATGCAGAAAATCGGCTGCGCGGCGATGGGCGACGCGGTGGTAAAGGCTTTGAGCTAGTAGCCGGTAGCTTGTAGCAGAATCGGGTTTGCTACCCGCTACCAGCTGAATTTTTTAGAGAGGAATAAAATGAGCAAGCAATACGACGTATGCATATTGGGCGCGACCGGCGCGGTGGGCGAGGCGATGCTGTCCATCCTGGAACAGCGCAAGTTTCCGGTACGCAATCTTTATCCGCTGGCTTCCAGCCGTTCTGCGGGTTCGACGGTGCAGTTCAACGGCAAGGAGCTTGCCGTTATTGACGTGGAAGGCTTCGATTTTTCCAAGGCTCAGATCGGCCTGTTTTCGGCTGGCGGCAGCGTATCGGAAAAATACGCGCCGCTTGCCGCGGCAGCCGGTTGCGTGGTGATCGACAACACCGCGCACTTCCGTTATGACCGCGATATTCCGCTGGTCGTGCCGGAAGTGAATCCGCATGCCATCGCGCAATACAAGAACCGCGGCATCATCGCCAACCCGAACTGCTCGACCATCCAGATGGTGGTGGCGCTCAAGCCGATCAAGGATGCGGTGGGCATCGCGCGCATCAACGTGGCGACTTACCAGGCGGTGTCCGGTACCGGCAAGGAGGCGATCGAGGAATTGGCCAGCCAGACCCGCGCGCTGTTCAACCATCAGGAGGTGACGGCCGAAGTCTACCCGAAGCGCATCGCCTTCAACGTGCTGCCGCAGATCGACGTGTTCATGGAAAACGGCTACACCAAGGAAGAAATGAAAATGGTGTGGGAAACCAAGAAAATTATGGAAGACGATGCCATCCTGGTGAATGCGACCGCAGTGCGCGTGCCGGTGTTCTACGGGCACTCAGAAGCCGTGCATATCGAGACCCGCAGGAAGATTACTGCCGCCGAGGCGCGTGCCTTGCTGGAAAAGGCGCCGGGCGTGATCGTGATGGACAGGCGCGAGCCGGGCGGCTACCCGACTCCCGTCGAGGCGGCCGGCAACGACGCGACTTACGTCGGGCGCATCCGCGAGGATATCTCGCACCCGTTGGGCTTGAATTTGTGGGTGGTAAGCGACAATGTGCGCAAGGGCGCGGCATTGAATAGCGTGCAGATTGCAGAAATATTAATTGCGAAACATTTAGATTGATACATAAAGCGAAGCTTATTATAAGCTTGTGCTTATAACTCTTTGATGTTATTTTGTATTGTCTGATTAATAAGGTGAGGGTGATGGCGTGCGGAAATCACTGTTGAAGCAACTAGCCATTCGACTGGGTCGGCAAACAGCTTTGCATAGCCATTCGGCTGAGACACCCAAAGACGGTGGTATAAGCCGCTGGTTAACGCCGTCCAAGTGGCTGGCTAAACTGGAGTTGCTTGGGATTGCATTTGCTTTGGCGTTGTCCACAACTGTTTTCGCAGTGGGTATGGGCGGAATAAATGTCAGCTCTGGTTTGGGCCAACAGCTCAAGGCCGATATTGAATTAATGGCAGTCACCAAAGTTGAAAAAGCCAGTCTGGTTGCCCGGCTTGCCTCACCCGAAGCCTACAAAGATGCCGGGCTGGAATATCCTTACGGCAACAAATTCAAATTCCAGATCGAGAGTCGCGCGGACGGTGAGCCTTACCTGAAGGTGAGCAGTGAACAGCCGATCAACGACCCTTTTGTGATCATGCTGGTTGAGTTGACCTGGTCTTCCGGCAAACTGTTGCGCGAATACACTTTTCTGCTGGATCCCCCAGGTTATGTTCCGGAACAACCAGCACAAGCGGCAGTGCAAGCCGTCGCACCTGTAATTCAATCCGTACCGGCAGGGGCTCCAGTCATGCCAGAAGGGCAGGCCGCGCCCATGGTGCAACCGGCTCAGGCACCAGCAGCGATGCCTGTAGGGCAGGCTGCGCCAGCTGAAGCTGCAACCGCTGAACCTGCAGCCGCAGGAACGGTAGCCGCATCCGCGCCAGCTGGGCAACCAGCTGCTATTGCGGCGGAAGAGTTGCAGGCGTTGCCTGAGTGGATTGCGATCAAGCGTGGCGACACGATGCGCGAGGTTGCAGAAAGATACAGGTTGGCCGATATAAGTCTGGATCGAATGCTGGTTGCGCTATATCGCGTCAATGCAGATATCTTCGACGGCAGAAACATGAACCGCATCAAAGCCGGCAAGATTCTGCGCTTGCCCAAACAGGGCGAAGTTGAGACCGTGAGTCAGTCTGATGCGATAAGAGAAATCCGTGCCCAGACAGCCGATTGGAATGTCTACCGGCAAAAGCTGGCCAGTGCTGCGGCAATCAGAAGGCAGGCTCAGGAGGCTCAACAAATCGCAACGGGCAGGATCAGCAGTTCGGTTGCCGACAAGGCGCCGATTGTCAAAGAATCTGCCAAGGAAGTGCTGAAACTGTCCAAGGGAGAAGCCCCCGGAGACGGCACAGCAACAGGCACTGGCGGCAAGCCAGAGTCCGCGCAAGACAGGAAGAATGCTGCGCAGGAGGACGCGATTGCCAAGAGCAAGGCATTGCAGGAAGACCAAGTGCGCACTGCAATGCTGGAAAAAAATATTCAAGATATGCAGCGTCTCGCCGAGCTTAAATCAGGAGCAGCGGCACTGGCTCAATCCTCAAAGATGGCAGCTTCTCCGGACGCTGCTGCAAGTAGTGTGGCAGCAGTCAACGCGGTAAAACCCAAACCCAAGCCAAAAGTGGTAGAGCCTGAACCGTTAATGGATCAGGTGATGGCGGGTGTAAATCAGATTCTGGGTGAACCGCTCTATTTGGCTGGCGGCGCATTACTCTTGCTTGGTTTGGGCGGACTGGTTTTTATGTTGAAGCGGCGGAGGGAAAAAACTTTTTATGAAGACATAGCCGAACCTGATGAAGTTGCCGATTCGACCACCGATCACCTTTCCACAACCGGCCGCATGGCCGCCCCGGTTGTTTCATCTCCGGATACCGGCGATTTCACCCGCATGGGGGGCACCAATGAAGCCACTCTCCAATCGGACAATATTGATCCGATCGGGGAGGCGGATCTGTTTCTAAACTTCGGCCGTGACGGGCAGGCCGAGGAAATCCTCAAGGAAGCTCTGCAAAGCACCCCGAATGACCACCGCATTCATCTGAAGTTGCTGGGGATTTATGCCAATCGTGCCGATGTAAATTCTTTTTCGGCCATCGCGCGCCAGTTGCGGGATTCAGGTGATGCGGATGCATGGCAACAAGCCGTCGCAATGGGGCGCAAGCTGGAGCCGAACAACCCGATGTACGGTGGTGCCAGAACTATGGAAGACACGGGTAGCGCGACTGTACTTGCAGCCGCCTTCGTTGCACCTCAGCCATCCGTTCCGGGTAAGGCACCGGCTGCGCCGGCACTCGATTTTGATATTGATCTGGGTTCTTTGTCAGCCAGGGAGACTCCCTCGCCGGAACAGAATTTATCGGGTAATGCAGGGCAGAACGCAATCATGTCATTTGATATCTCGACCGCAGGGCAAGCGCCGGCGATGGATTTTGATGTTACCGCAGGGCAAGGCGACGGCGGGCAGACGGAAGCCGCATTGCCCGATAACGGGGACATGATTTTCGATGTGATGGGCAGCTATGCACCCACGCCAGTGGAACAGCCGGAAGTTGTCAAACCAGCAGAAGCCGACGATGGCGGAATGGAGTTCACGCTGGATTTCCCGGTTGAAAAAACGCCTGAGAAAGCGGTACCTGATGAGCAGCCGGCTGGAATCGGATTAGCGGGCATCAGTTTGAACTTTGACGATGCCGTCGCTACAACCGAATCGATGCCAGAAGGCAAAGGCGAGCAATGGCAAGAGGTTGCGACGAAACTTGATTTGGCCAAGGCATATCAGGAAATGGGTGATGCCGGCGGTGCGCGCGAAATTCTTGATGAGGTCATGCGCGAGGGCGACGCCGAGCAACGCGAAGCAGCGCAAGCCCTGCTCAATCAGCTCGGTTAAGCATGCGTTCCGTATAGCCATCTGACCAGGTTGGCAAACGCGTTGCATAGCCATGGCTAAGTTACCATAAGACGGTGACATAAGCCGCTGGTCAGCCCTGCATGGCCGTTCAACTAAGCTGGCAAAAAACGCCAACCAAGTCATTGGTTAACGGCAGCTCAATGCGGGGCTGCCGTTTTCATTATGGAGAGAAGATTGAGATTCCATCCTGCAGCGCAAATTCTGGCCTGGTGCCTGCTGGTTGCCACGCTGCAAGCCATGACGCCTGGCGCGTTGCTGATGGCAGCCGGTTTGATTCTGCTTTGCGCTTTTGCATTATCCGGACACAAGTTCATCCAGCTGGTACGCCGCACGCGCTGGATCATGCTGTCGTTATTGGTGATCTACGCCTACAGCACACCCGGGCAGCCGCTGTCAGATGCATTCGGCATGTTTAGCCCAAGCCGTGAAGGGTTGTCTGACGGAGTGCTGCAGTTGGCAAGATTGCTGGCTGCGCTGGCGGGATTGGCGATATTGCTGGACCGCCTGCATCGTCAGAGGTTGATTGCCGGACTCTATACCTTGTGTGCGCCTATGCAATGGCTGGGCATGTCCCGCGAACGGATTGCGGTGCGCCTGGCCTTGACGCTGCATTATGCCGAGGTGGCGATGTTGCGTGGCAAGGGGGGCTGGCAAGATACCCTGGGCAGCTTGTTTGAACCGCATGGCGAAACCTCCAGACAAATAGAATTGCCGCTGCAACGTTTCGCTGCGGCAGATGCCTTGTTGCTGGCTGTTGCGCTGCTGATGTTTTGGCTGGCATGGCGATGAGTATCGCGCCATGAGGGTAGCATTGGGTGTCGAATATGACGGCAGCCCGTATTGCGGCTGGCAGAGCCAGGCAGACGGGCAGACCGTGCAGGACACGCTGCAACGCGCCTTGAGCCAGATTGCGAGTGAACCAATTTCAGTTATCGCGGCGGGGCGTACCGATACCGGTGTGCATGCTCTGGAGCAAGTCATCCATTTTGATACACAGGCCGAACGCCCGCTGACCGCGTGGGTGCGCGGGGTGAACGCCTTGTTGCCGGACAGCATCGCGGTGCGCTGGGCGCACCCGGTGCCGGACGAATTCCATGCGCGCTTTTCCGCGCACGGGCGCAGCTATCGCTATCTGCTGATTAACCGCCCGGTGCGCAGCGCGATACATGCAGGCAAAGCCGGATGGTTTCATGCGCCGCTGGATTTGGCTGCGATGCAGGATGCCGCGAAATATTTAGTGGGCGAGCACGATTTCAGCGCGTTCCGCGCGGCGCAATGCCAGGCTAAATCGCCGGTCAAGCATCTGCATCAATTGGAAATTCGCCGGCATGGCGAGATGCTGGTCTTTGATTTGAGCGCCGATGCTTTTTTGCATCACATGGTGCGCAACATCGTCGGTTGCCTGGTGTATGTGGGCAAAGGGAAATATCCGCCTAGCTGGCTGGCAGAGGTATTGGGCTGCCGCGAACGCAGACTCGCCGCGCCGACTTTCTCGCCGGATGGCTTATACTTGCGCCGCATACAATACGAGGCGAAGTGGGGGTTGCCGCAAGGACAGGATCGGGGATTGAGGATTGAGGATCGGGGATTGAGGATTGAGGATTGGGCATGAATGAGCAGAAAGATCATGGTTCGTCGGCGCGAAACGGGGAAGCGGGGATAGGGTTTCCTCAATCCTCGCTCCTCGCTCCTCGATCCTCTGTTGTGACCCGAGTAAAAATTTGCGGCATCACCCGCGTGGAAGACGCATTGACCGCCGCGCATTGCGGGGCGGATGCCATCGGACTGGTGTTCTATGAGCGCAGCCCGCGCCATGTCAGCATAGCGCAAGCCGCGCAACTGGCTGCCGCGCTGCCGCCGTTCGTTACCAGCGTTGGATTGTTCGTTAATGCAGAGGCCGCGCTCGTGCGCGAAGTGCTGGCTGCCGTGCCGCTGGATATTCTTCAATTCCATGGCGATGAATCGCCAGAATATTGCGCGCAATTCGCCAGACCCTATATCAAGGCGATCCGCGTCAAAGCCGGGGTGGATTTGCTACAATGCGCGGCGCGTTTTCACAGCGCCAGGGGGCTGTTGCTCGACGCCCATGTGGAAGGAATACCTGGCGGCACCGGAGCGGTCTTCGACTGGACATTGATTCCCAAACAGTTGCCGCTGCCGGTGATTCTGTCGGGGGGGCTGAATGCGGATAATGTCGCGGCAGCGACCAAACAGGTGCATCCCTACGCCGTTGACGTATCGAGCGGTGTAGAGGTCAGCAAGGGAATCAAGAATGCGGCGAAGATCGCCGCGTTCATCAACGAGGTTAAACGAATAGATGTACAACTATCCCGATAGCACCGGCCACTTCGGCCCCTACGGCGGCATTTATGTCGCCGAAACCCTGATGGGCGCACTGGAAGAACTGAACCAGGCCTACGAGAAATATCGCCGTGACCCGGAATTTATCGCCGAACTGAATTACGATCTCAAGCATTTCGTCGGCCGCCCCAGCCCGATCTATCACGCCAAACGCTGGTCCGAGCAACTCGGTGGCGCACAAATCTACCTGAAACGCGAAGACCTCAACCATACCGGCGCACATAAGGTGAACAACACCGTGGGGCAGGCGCTGCTCGCCAGGCGCATGGGCAAACCGCGCGTGATCGCTGAAACCGGCGCTGGCCAGCATGGCGTGGCAACGGCGACCGTGGCGGCGCGTTACGGCATGGAGTGTGTGGTGTACATGGGTTCGGAGGACATACAGCGTCAATCGCCGAACGTGTTCCGCATGAAGCTGCTCGGCGCGACGGTAGTGCCGGTGGAGAGCGGCTCCAAAACGCTCAAGGATGCGCTGAACGAAGCGATGCGCGACTGGGTAACCAATATCGAGAATACCTTTTATATCATTGGCACGGTGGCCGGGCCGCATCCGTATCCGATGATGGTGCGCGATTTCAATGCCATTGTCAGCAAGGAATGCGTGGTGCAGATGCCTGAGTTGGCAGGCCGCCAGCCGGATGCGGTGATCGCCTGCGTCGGCGGGGGTTCCAACGCGATGGGTGTGTTCTATTCCTACATCGACATGCCCGGCGTGAAGCTGATCGGCGTGGAGGCAGGCGGGCATGGCATCGCCAGCGGATCACATGCAGCACCGCTGACTACCAACAGCCCGGTGGGTGTGCTGCACGGCAACAAAACCTACCTGATGCAGGATGAGGACGGCCAGATCATCGAGACGCATTCGATCTCTGCGGGACTGGATTATCCCGGCGTCGGCCCCGAACATAGCTGGCTGAAAGACAGCGGTCGCGCCGAATATGTCGCGATCAATGACGACGAAGCGCTGCGCGCGTTTCATGACCTGTGCCGCTTCGAGGGCATCATCCCGGCGCTGGAATCCAGCCATGCATTGGCACACGCCGCGAAAATCGCGCCGACCATGGGCAAGGACAAGGTGCTGCTGGTCAATCTGTCCGGGCGCGGCGACAAGGACATCAATACCGTCGCGAAATTAAAAGGCATTACGCTATGAGCCGCATCCAGACTACCTTCGATAAGCTCAAGCAACATAAGCGCAAGGCGCTCATTCCGTTTTTCACGGCGGGCGATCCCAATCCGGCGCTTACCGTGCCGCTGCTGCACGCGCTGGTGGAGGCGGGCGCGGACATCATCGAGCTCGGCGTGCCATTCTCCGACCCGATGGCGGACGGGCCGACCATCCAGCGCGCTTCCGAGCGTGCGCTCAGGCACCATGTCGGCCTGCATCACGTGCTGGACATGGTCGCCGAATTCCGCCGCAGCAATGCCGAGACACCCATCGTGCTGATGGGCTATGGCAATCCGATCGAGGCGATGGGCTGGGAAAAATTTTCCCGGCGTTGCGCCGAAACTGGCGTGGACGGCGTGCTGACCGTGGATTTTCCGCCGGAAGAAAGCCACGAGGCGTTCGCCCACCTGACCATGCACGGCATAGATCCGATTTTCCTGCTTGCCCCGACCAGTACCGATGCGCGCGTCGCGCGTGTCGCCAAGCAGGCGCGCGGCTATGTGTATTATGTGTCGCTGAAAGGCGTGACCGGCGCCGGGCATCTGGATCTGGATGCCATCGCACAAAAGATTCCGCAACTGCGCAAGTACATTCAACTGCCCGTCGGCGTCGGCTTCGGTATCCGCGATGCCGCCACCGCGCTGGCGGTGGCGAAGCTGTGCGACGGGGTGGTAGTGGGCAGCCGCATCGTGCAGGAAATCGAAAACTCGACCGAACAGAATGTTGTCGCCAATGTGGGCAAGCTGGTCAGGGAATTAAGATTGGCTGTAGATCAGGCCTAAAGGAGGAAATGCCATGAGCTGGTTTCAAAAACTATTGCCGCCAAAAATCAAACGCCGCGAAGGCGATACCAAGAAAAACGTGCCGGAAGGATTGTGGAGCAAGTGCCCGTCCTGTCAGGCGGTGCTGTATCACTCCGACCTGGAAAAAAATCAGAGCGTCTGCCCGAAGTGCAAACACCATCACCGTATCACCGCGCGTATCCGTCTGGACTTGCTGCTGGACGGCGAGGGCCGCTTCGAAATCGGCGCGGAGGTGCTGCCGATAGACACACTAAAGTTCAAGGACAGCCGGAAGTATTCGGAACGCCTGATCGCTGCCAAGAAAAGCACCGATGAGGACGACGCGCTGGTGGTGATGCAGGGCAGCATCCATGCTGTTCCGGTGGTGGTTGCGGTATTCGAATTTGACTTCATGGGCGGTTCGATGGGCTCAGTCGTCGGCGAACGTTTCGTGCGCGGCGTGCAAGTCGCGCTGGAGCAGCAATGCCCGTTTATCTGCTTTGCCGCCAGCGGCGGCGCGCGGATGCAGGAAGGGCTGCTGTCGCTGATGCAGATGGCCAAGACCTGCGCCGCGCTGACGCAACTCAGCCAGGCACGGCTGCCGTTCATTTCGGTGCTGACCGACCCGACCATGGGCGGCGTCTCCGCCAGCTTCGCCTTCATGGGCGACGTGGTGATCGCCGAACCCGGCGCGCTGATCGGTTTCGCCGGCGCGCGCGTGATCCAGCAAACCGTGCGCGAAACCCTGCCGGAAGGCTTCCAGCGCGCGGAGTTTTTACTGGAGCATGGCGCGGTGGACATGATCATCGACCGGCGCGAGATGAAGAACCAGCTGGCGACGCTGATTACCTTGTTGACCAAACAATCGGCTGTGGCGGAGATTGAGGCGGCGTAGGGTGCGTTCCACGCACCGTGGTGGACAGTTTGCGTAGGGCGCAATAACCAACGGGCATTGCGCCGTATGAATCGGTCATCCGGCGCAATGCGCTTCGCTTATTGACGCCCTACAAGACAACATGCCAAACATTCTGGCCGACTGGCTTGCTTACCTCGAATCCCTGCACCCCAAGACCATTGCGCTCGGCCTGGAGCGCGTGGCGCAAGTCAGGCAGCGACTGAATCTCGATCCCGATTTTCCCATCATTGTGGTCGGCGGCACCAACGGCAAGGGTTCGGCGTGCGCGATGCTGGAAAGTATGCTGCACGCCGCCGGATACCGCGTCGGCTGCTACACCTCGCCGCATCTGCTGCGTTACAACGAGCGCGTGCGCATCGCCAAACAGCAGGCCAGCGATGCCGAATTATGCGCGTCATTCGAGAAGATAGAGAAAGCTCGATTGGGTGATAGTGTGCGAACCGCCGAAGAATCGTTGCGAGCAAGTCAAGATGCAAGGAGCCGCGCAACGAGTGACGAGGCATATCGAACAGATAGACGAGGAGCGAGTGAGCACGCGACGCAGCAGCTTGACTGCGCAGTAGATTATTCGGTGATTCCGCTGACCTATTTCGAATTCGGCACGCTGGCTGCGATGCAGTGTTTCATCGAACACAAGGTGGATGTCGCGATTCTCGAAGTGGGGCTGGGCGGCAGGCTGGATGCGGTGAACGTATTCGACAGCGACTGCGCGGTGGTGACCAGCGTGGACATCGACCATACCGACTATCTCGGCGACACGCGCGAGCAGATCGCTTTCGAGAAGGCGGGGATTTTCCGCAGCGGCAAGGTGGCGATCTGCGCGGATGCGGATGTACCGCAGGCGATCCGCAAACATGCGCAGCAGATCGGTGCGGAGCTGTGGTGCATCGGCAACGAGTTCGGGTTTACGGAACAAGAATCTAGGCAATGGAACTACCGCAGCATCATAGGCGCGCGCAGTGCGCTGCCGTATCCGGCGTTGCGCGGCGCGTTCCAGTTGCACAATGCCAGCGCCGCGCTGGCGGCGCTGGATGCGCTCAAGGATAAATTGCCGGTGAGCATGGATGCCGTGCGGCGCGGGTTGGTCGAGGTGCAACTGGCGGGGCGTTTTCAGTTCGTGCCGGGCAGGCCAACGCTGGTCCTGGATGTGGCGCACAATCCGCATGCGGCGCGTTCGCTGGCGCAGAATCTTGCCAGTCTGCCGCCTTGTCCGCATACCTGGGCGGTGTTTGCGATGCTCAAGGACAAGGATATGGCGGGCGTGGCTGCTGCGCTCGATCCGCTTATCGGCACCTGGCTGGTGGCGGGCATAGACGCGCCGCGCGGCGCGACTGCGGATACGCTGGCGCAAGTGCTGCAAAACGCTGGCGTGCGCGGGGATATTCAAACATTCCATAACGTCGGCGAAGCGTTGCGTTATGCCTATAAAGCGGCAGGCGAAAATGATAGAATCGCAGCCTTCGGGTCGTTCTACACGGTAGCGGAAGCGATGCATGCGCGGGGACTGTCCGTCACTTAGCTGGAAATCAAACAAGCGGGATTAAAGCATGGCAAAACAGATGACAGAGGATGAGCAGAATCTCAGGCGTAAAGCACGCCGGCGCCTGATCGGTGCAATCGCCCTCACTCTGGTGGTGGTGGTGGTATTGCCGATGGTGCTGGACAGCGAACCCAGGCACGCCGGGAAAGACATCGATCTGCGTATTCCGGCTCCCGATAAAGTCGGCGAGTTTGTACCGGGAGTGGCGGCTTCAGAAGTGGCGGGGGTATCGCCGTTCGCGGCCCCCGCAGTCGAAGCTGTTCCGGCTTCGCTTGCCGTGCCCGCCATGTCGAAAACCGATACTGAAAATCAGCCTGCCGCATCAGGCAAACAACCAGTCGCGTCATCCAGTCCAAAAAAGGAAGCTCCGGGCAAGGGGCAACCCACTGTCAACAAGGCACCGGAATCCCATACACCTGTATCCGGGGGCGCAAATAAGCCTGCTGATGGTTTCGTTGCGCAGGTTGGTGCATATTCAAATGCCGGCGCTGCGAGGCAGGAGCTGGATAAGCTGAAAAAATGGGGCTTTAAAGCCTACACCGAAAAGGTGGGAGACAAGGTGCGCGTGCGCGTAGGGCCTTATGCAGAGCGTGAAAAAGCAGAAAAAATAAGTCAGCAACTGGAAAAACACGGGCTGAATCCGGTAGTCATGAGTGTTAGATGACGGAATTCGATTTCGCTGTATCGGCAATATTACTGGTTTCGTTATTGCTGGGTTTGTGGCGCGGTTTTATTCATGAAGTGTTGTCGGTGCTGGGTTGGCCGATCGCTTTTATGCTGAGCAACATGTATGCGGACAGCATTGCGCGGCTGATACCAGCGTCGCAAGAGGCGTTGCGGTTAACGGTGGTTTATGTGCTGGTATTTGTCACCGTGCTGATCGTGTGGGGCGTGCTGGTCAGGTTGCTCACCAAACTGCTGAAGGCGACAGGTTCCGGCTGGCCGGACAGGGTGTTGGGCGGTTTGTTCGGGGTGTTGCGCGGCGCATTGGTGGTGCTTGTTTTAGTGTGGTTGGCCGGGATGACGGCGATTCCGGAGCAACTGTTCTGGCGTGATGCGCAGATGAGCAAAACTGCGGAAGACGTCGCTTTGCTGGCTAAAACGTGGTTGCCGGACAACATTGCACAGCGCGTGCGTTACGGAATTCGCAGTTAATCGTTGGGATAAAAATTCATGTGCGGTATTCTCGGAGTAGTCTCGCAAACACCGGCCAATCAGTTGCTGTATGACGGCCTGCAGGTTTTGCAGCATCGCGGCCAGGATGCCGCCGGCATTGCGACGCTGGACGGCCATACGTTTCACCTGCACAAGGACAATGGGCTGGTGCGTGATGTGTTTCGCACCCGCAATATGCGCGCGCTGCTGGGTAATGCGGGGATCGCGCATGTGCGCTATCCCACTGCCGGTTCTTCGGTGGATCACAACGAGGCGCAGCCGTTCTATGTGAATTCGCCCTTCGGCATCATGCTCGGACATAACGGTAATCTGACCAATGCCGAAGAACTGAAAAAGCAGTTGTTCGTGGATGACTTGCGCCACGTCAACACCAATTCCGATTCGGAAGTGTTGCTGAATGTGCTGGCGCACGAGTTGCAGGCCAGATCCAAAGGGCCGCGCCTGGATGTGCCGACCATTTTTGCCGCGGTGTCCGCAGTGCACCGGCGCTGCCGTGGCGCGTATGCCGTGGTGGCGATGATTGCAGGCTATGGTTTGCTGGCGTTCCGCGATAGTTACGGCATCCGCCCACTGGTGGTAGGTATGCACGAAGCCGAGCAGGGGCCGGAATATCTGGTTGCATCCGAAAGCGTGGCGCTGGATACGCTGGGTTTCAAATTTTTGCGCGATGTCGCACCCGGCGAGGCGGTGTTCATTGATTTTGGCGGCAATTTTCACAGCCAGCAATGCAGCGACAAGTCCAGCCTGAATCCGTGCATCTTCGAGTATGTCTATCTGGCGCGCCCCGATTCGGTGATAGACGGGGTGTCAGTCTATGAAACGCGCCTGTATATGGGCGAATATCTTGCCGACAAAATCAAGCGCACCTGGGGTGAGGTTGATATCGATGTGGTCATTCCGATTCCCGATTCCAGCCGCCCCAGCGCACTGCAACTGGCAAACCGTCTCAACATCCCGTTCCGCGAGGGTTTTGTGAAGAACCGCTACATCGGCCGCACCTTCATCATGCCCGGGCAGGCGATGCGCAAAAAATCGGTGCGCCAGAAGCTGAATGCCATCGGCATGGAATTCAAGGGCAAGAATGTGTTGCTGGTGGACGACTCCATCGTGCGCGGGACCACCAGCCGCGAGATCGTGCAGATGGCACGAGATGCCGGTGCGCTGAAAGTGTACTTTGCCTCTGCCGCGCCGCCGGTGCGTTTTCCGAACGTGTATGGTATCGACATGCCGAGCCGCATGGAGCTGATTGCGACAGGACGCAGCGATGAGGAAATCTGCCACGAGATTGGTGCGGACCGCCTGATCTACCAGGATCTGGATGACCTCAAAGCAGCGGTGCGCAAGACTAATCCTGATATCACCGGTTTTGACGCATCCTGCTTTGATGGCAACTACATCACTGGCGACATCACGCCGCACTATCTGGATGTGATAGAAGCGCTGCGCGGCGGCGGAATGGCCAACAAGTCATTGGACGATGACCAGATGGAGCTGGATCTGGCGATAAATGCGACTTCAATGTGAGCTTCAGGAATCAGGAATCAGGCGAGAAATGAGCGGAAAATGAGTGAACACAATTATCAGCCGGAAACTCTGGCGGTGCGCGCGGGCGCGGTGCGCAGCCAGTTTGGCGAACATAGTGAAGCGTTGTTCCTGACTTCCAGCTTCGTGTTCGAAAATGCCGCGCAGGCTGCCGCGCGTTTCATCGGCGAGCAGCCGGGCAACATCTATTCGCGCTTCACCAATCCGACCGTGACGATGTTCGAGGAGCGGCTCGCCGCGCTGGAAGGTGCGGAGCAATGCGTCGCCACGGCATCGGGCATGTCGGCGATATTGGCTTGCGTGATGGGGTTGCTGAAGGCGGGCGATCACATCGTCGCGTCGCGCAGCCTGTTCGGCGCGACGGTCAACCTGTTCAACAACATCATCAAAAAATTCGGCGTGGAGACGACCTACGTTTCCGCCACCGATGTGTCCGAGTGGCAGGCGGCAGTGCGCCCCAATACAAAGTTATTCTTCCTGGAAACGCCGTCCAATCCGCTCACCGAGATTTCCGACATCGCCGCGATTGCCGCAGTGGCGAAGCGTTGCGGCGCGTTGCTGGCGGTGGATAATTGCTTTTGCACGCCGATCTTGCAGCGCCCGTTCGAACTGGGTGCGGACATAGTGATCCACTCCGCGACCAAGTATATCGACGGGCAGGGGCGCGTGCTGGGCGGCGCGGTGCTGGGCAGCAGGAAAAACATGGAAGGCGTGTACGGTTTCCTGCGCACCGCCGGTCCGACGATGAGCGCGTTCAACGCCTGGATTTTTCTGAAGGGCATGGAGACGTTGAAAATCCGCATGGATGCACACAGCGCCAACTCTCTGGAACTGGCGCGCTGGCTGGAAGCGCAGCCCAATGTGGCGCGGGTGTTCTATCCGGGGCTGCCGTCGCATCCGCAACATGCGCTCGCGATGAGGCAGCAGAAGAGCGGCGGCGGCATCGTGTCGTTCGAAGTCAAAGGCGGCAAGGAGGCCGCGTGGCGCGTGATCGACAATACGCGGCTGATCTCCATCACCGCCAACCTGGGCGACACCAAGACCACCATCACCCACCCGGCCAGCACCACCCATGCGCGCATCACACCGGAGGCGCGCGCCGCGGCAGGCATCACGGACGGCCTGATCCGTATCGCAACGGGTCTGGAAGCGGTGATCGATATCCAGAACGATCTGGCGCGTGGCCTAAACAAATAACCGTCAGGGGCGCAATTCAATGCGCCCCTTCGATTTGGAGTGGCGATGGATATTCTGGCGGCTAAAGTTGGCGAAGCACTGAAATCGCAAGGGCTGATGCTGGCGACGGCGGAATCCTGCACCGGTGGCGGCGTGGCTCAGGCGATTACCGATATGGCTGGAAGTTCGGCGTGGTTCGAGCGCGGTTTTGTCACTTATTCCAACCTGGCCAAAGTACAGATGCTGGGCGTGAGCGAAGCGACCCTCAATCAACGCGGGGCGGTGTCTGAGGCGACGGTGCGCGAGATGGTGGCGGGCGCATTGGCAAACAGCACGGCACAAGTGGCTTTGGCCGTGAGCGGGATCGCCGGACCGGATGGCGGTACGCCGGACAAACCTGTAGGTACTGTATGGTTCGCCTGGGGGGGCAAGAATGGTATGACGCTGGCCCGAGTGCATCACTTTGCCGGCAATCGTTCTGAAGTCCGCATTAGCGCAGTGCACATCGCATTACAAGGCGTTCTCGATTTATTGGGTCAAATGTCGGAAACGGCCTGATTTGGTTTAATTTGACCAAGAGAACGAACGTTCTGTACAAATATAAATTGATGTGCCACAATCCTGCACCAATTTTTAAAGGGGTAAAAAAATGGATGACAATAAAAGCAAGGCACTTTCTGCGGCGTTGAGCCAAATCGAGAAGCAGTTCGGCAAAGGCTCGATCATGCGCCTGGGCGAGAGCGATGTCGCAAAAGACATTCAGGTCGTGTCCACCGGCTCACTGGGACTGGATATCGCGCTCGGCGTGGGCGGCTTGCCGCGCGGTCGCGTGATTGAAATTTACGGCCCGGAATCATCCGGCAAGACCACGCTGGCTTTGCAGGTCATCGCCGAAATGCAGAAGCTGGGTGGAACGGCGGCATTCATCGACGCGGAACACGCGCTCGATCCAAGCTACGCACAGAAACTTGGCGTGAAGGTGGAAGACCTGCTGATCTCTCAGCCGGACAATGGCGAACAGGCGCTGGAAATCACCGACATGCTGGTGCGTTCCGCCTCGGTGGATGTGGTGGTGATCGACTCGGTTGCCGCGCTGACACCCAAGGCCGAGATCGAAGGCGAGATGGGCGACGCGCAAATGGGCCTGCATGCGCGCCTGATGTCGCAGGCGCTGCGCAAGCTGACCGGCAACATCAACCGCTCCAACACGCTGGTTATTTTCATCAACCAGATCCGCATGAAGATTGGCGTGATGTTCGGCAACCCGGAGACCACCACCGGCGGCAACGCGCTCAAGTTCTATGCCTCGGTGCGCCTCGACATCCGCCGCATCGGCGCGATCAAGAAAGGCGACGAAGTGATCGGTAACGAGACGCGCGTCAAGGTGGTAAAAAACAAAGTCGCCCCGCCATTCCGCGAAGCATTGTTCGATATTTTGTACGGCGAAGGCATTTCGCGCGAGGGTGAGATCATCGACCTTGGGGTGCAGCACAAACTGGTGGAAAAAGCTGGTGCCTGGTACGCCTACAAGGGCGACAAGATCGGGCAGGGCAAGGACAACGCGCGCGAATACCTGCGCGAGCATCCTGAAGTTGCTCGGGAAATTGAAAACAAGGTGCGCGAAGCTGTCGGGGTAGCGCTGCTCGGGGGCGTTGAAAAAACGGCTGCGAAGGCAGGCGAAAAAGCCGGTGAAAAAACCGGGGCAAAAGCGGGCGCGAAAGCATCCGAAAAACTATTGGCCGGGCACCCGGATGAGGAAAAAGCCTGAGATAAGCTTGCGAACGCGAGCCCTGCAATATCTGGCACGCCGCGAATACAGCCGCGCCGAGCTGCGCGGCAAGTTGCTGCCTTACGCCCAGGCGGATGAGGATTCAGGGCAGGCGCATCCAGTTGGTCTGGATGTGCTCCTGGATGATTTGACAGCATGCGGCTGGCTATCCGATGCACGAGCAGCCACGCAATTGTTGCATACCAAGCGCCTTCGTTTCGGAATGCAGCGTATTACCCATGAATTGCGCCAGAAGGGCATAGCGGAAGAGCTGATCAGCGCTGCTTTGCCCGCATTGAAAGAGAGCGAACTGGAAGCGGCAAGGGTAGTGTGGCAAAGGAAGTTCGGCACGCTGCCGCAGGATGCCAGGGAAAAAGCCAGACAAATACGCTTTCTGCAATCACGCGGCTTTGGGGTAGATGTGATTTTTCAGGTGCTGCGTAGTGAGCCTGACGTTGAATAGCGGAGTTTTGTGTGATTTCTCAGGTATTGTACGAACTTGCGAAGGCGGTTGCCGATAACTGCCTATTGATAGAAGGGTCATGGCATGAGTTCTTTGGCTGAAGCAGTGAGTATTGATACGAATACGATGTGGGCGGATTTCGTCGATGGCCGCAAGCTTGGCGCGCCATTGGCCTATTTCTCGCGCCTGTTGAACGCCATGCCCACGCAAAGCGAACATTATGAAATCAGCGGCGGTGGCAGTGGATTGCACTGGGATGAAATTGACGAAGACATTAGCGTTGAAAACTTATTACTCGGCATAGGCGACAGAACCAGAAGCCATTTGATGGCCGCTTAAGTTAATTGCGAAACTGAAGTGTGGTTGGCTGATGCGCCCTCTTTCCTGATTCACTTCGACGGTGTGCGATTTCTTGGGTAGTATCATGAGTCTTGATATGCCATTACCCAAACGGTGAGATGGTTAGCCGCGCGTATTTGACTGTGTCTCAAACTGCGTTAAATCTACCATCAGCTGCGGCTGCCAGCCTTGCTTGCGGTGTTCCGCAATCACGTTGGTGAAGATGCCGCCACGCACGTAAAACTTCGCGGTAAGGCGCATGAAGCGCGGCTGGATGGCGGCGACCAGGTCGTCGAGGATGCGGTTGGCCACGTCCTCGTGGAAGTGGCCTTCGTTGCGGAACGACCATATATACAATTTGAGGCTTTTCAGTTCAATGCATTGCTGGTCAGCGATGTAATCCAGTACCAGCGTGGCAAAATCCGGCTGACCGGTCTTGGGACACAAGCAGGTAAACTCCGGGATTTCCATGTGAATATGGTAGTCGCGCTGCGGGTTTGGGTTGGGGAAGGTTTCCAGCGTCTTGCTTGGTTGAATCGCCATTTGGTATGCCTGCCAGGTTCAGTTAGAATAGTCGGTATTATATCGCTGTGACTTCATAAATTGCGCCTTTCCCATATCAAGTTGGCCGGTTTCAAATCCTTCGTCGATCCCACGCACATTACGCTGCCGGGTCAAATCGTGGGTGTGGTCGGCCCGAACGGTTGCGGCAAGTCGAATGTGATCGACGCGCTGCGCTGGGTGCTGGGTGAATCCAAGGCTTCTGCGCTGCGCGGCGAAACCATGCAGGACGTTATCTTCAACGGATCCAGCCAGCGCAAGCCGGTATCACGCGCCAGCGTGGAACTGATTTTCGATAACTCGCTGGGCAAAGCCGCCGGACAGTGGTCGAGCTACGCGGAAATTTCAATCAAGCGCGTGTTGCTGCGCGACGGCGATTCCAGCTACCACATCAACAACCAGCATGTGCGGCGCAAGGATATTACCGACATTTTTCTCGGTACCGGGCTGGGTCCGCGTGCCTACGCCATCATCGAGCAGGGCATGATTTCGCGCATTATTGAGGCCAAACCGGAAGAGTTGCGCATCTTCCTCGAAGAAGCTGCGGGCGTTTCCAAATACCGCGACCGCCGTCGCGAGACCGAATTGCGTATCGGCGATACGCGTGACAACTTGCTGCGTGTCAGCGACATTCAGCAGGAGCTTGAAAAACAACTGGTGCATCTGAGCACACAGGCGGAAGTAGCCAGGCAATACCGCGTGCTGGAAACACAGCGTGATACCACGCAGCACCTGTTCTGGCTGGTAAAAAAGCAGGAAGCCGAAGCGCAACGCGCCAGATTTGCGCAAACGATGGACAAAACGCGTACCGAACTGGAAGCAGAAACCGCGCGCCTGCGCGACATTGAAGCTCAGCTTGAAACCACGCGCAGCGGCCATTATCAGCTTTCAGACGCGCTGCACGTCAGACAGGGCGAGCTCTATACCGCGAATGCCGAAATTGCCCGGCTGGAGCAGCAGATCAAGCATGTTGCAGATCAACGCCAGCGGCTGACGCAGCAAATCTCCAATACTGAGAAACAAATCGAACAACAGCAGCATCAGCGCCAGGGCATCCATTCCTTGATTGAGCATTGGCAACGCCAGCAGGACGGCGCAGCCGCCAAAGTTGCCGAAGCCGAACAGCACGCGCAACTGGAAAGTCAAAATCTGCCGCAGGCCGAAGAGACGGCGCGCATCGCGCAGGAGCGCTACAACGAATTGCTGCGCGAACAACTGAAATTGGAACAACAGCTGCAATTGGCAGATACACAGCATGCAAATCTCCAGCGCAACATTCAACAAATGGAATCGCGCCGTTCGCGCCTGTTGCTGGAGAAAGACAATTTGCCGTATCACGGTGCCGCTGCGTTGCAGCAGACCCAGCAGCAATTGACCGAACTGGAGGCAGAGCGCGCCGCGCAAGTTCAGCAGTTGGCAAACCTGCAGGAACAGTTGCCTCTGGCCGATAACGAACGGCGTAACCAGCGCGCTTCATTGCAGCAGCAGGAGCGCGTGCTGGCACAGACCGAGGCGCGCCTGCATGCGTTGCAGCAATTGCAGCAGCATTTGGACAACGACAAGAATCTCAACGCCTGGCTGCAACATCACCAGTTGGAAAAGCTGCCGCGCCTGTGGCAATCCATCCGTATCGAAAACGGCTGGGAGGACGCGCTGGAGGCGGTGCTGCGCGAGCGGTTGAATGCGCTTGCCATGCCGTCACTGGGAGATGCTGCAGCGTGGAACGACACGCCGTCAGTAAAACTGGCGCTGTTTGCGCCGGCCGCCGCCGGACAAAATAGTATTGTTGAGGCAAACCAGCTGACTCCGTTGTTGAGTTATGTGCAATGCCAGGATGCGCAAGTGCTACCGGCGATGCGCGATTGGCTGACACATATATATGCTGTCGCCGATGTGGCGCAAGGTTATGCGCAGCGCGCACAATTGCCTGCAGGTGGCTGGTTCGTCACCCCGCAAGGACACTTCGTTGGGGCGCACAGTGTGTTGTTTCACGCGCCGGACAGCCAGTTGCATGGTGTGCTGGCAAGACAGCGGGAGATCGAAAAGCTGGAGCAGGAATCGGTCGAGCAGAATCACAATGCGGATTATTCCAGGCAACAAGTCGCGCTGGCCGAACAGCGCTATCAAGCCATCGAGATGCAAATTGCACCGTTGCGCACCTCCGGTAACGAGTTGCAGCAAAGCCTGCATGGCATGCAAATGCAAATACTAAAACTCAACCAGGCGCAAGAGCGCAGTGCGGAGCGCACGATGCAAATCGAGCGCGAGATGCAGGAAGTGGCTGAACTGATGGGCGCTGAGCAACATCAGCAACTCGGTGTCGACGAGCAGATGGCGATCCTGCGCGAGCAGATATCTGCCTTTCATGCGCAAGTTGATGAGGCGCAACGCCATGCCAATGCTCAGGATAGCGCGCTGCGTGAGCAGCGTGGCAGGGCGCAGCAAGCGCAACACGCCTTGCAGGAAGCGCGCTTCTTTGCCAAGACTTGCACCGAGAAAATTACCGATCTGCAGCACAACATCCGTCAGATTGCCGATGCATTGGCACAATTTGAGCAGAACCTGACCCAATTGCGTGGCGACTTGTCGGGCAGCGATGACGAAACGGCCAAGCAGCAGTTGCAGGATGCGTTGCATGTGCGACAGGCATGCGAGCAAGCTTTGGGCGAGGCGCGCAATATTCTGGAGAACGCCACGGTCAATTTGCAGAAATTCGAGCAGGATCGCCTCGCCTGCGAGTACAAACTGAATCCGTTACGCGAGAAGCTAAATGAACTGACCCTCAAGGAACAAGAGGCGCGCCTGCATTTTGAGCAATGGGCGGAGCAGCTGCAGGGTGTGGATGAACTGGCGCTTTTGCCTCTGCTGGAAGCCGGTAGAAACAAACCGAATGTCCTGCAAAATGATTTGAATAAGCTGAATGGAGATATCGAAGCATTGGGTGCGGTCAATCTCGCCGCACTGGAGGAGCTGCAAGCCGCGACCGAGCGCAAAGCTTATCTGGATGCGCAAGCCAAGGATTTGAATGATGCGATGGCCACGCTTGAAGATGCGATCCGCAGCATCGACAAGGAATCGCGCAACCTGTTGATGGATACCTACAATCAGGTCAATCAACACCTGTCAGAATTGTTCCCGATTTTGTTTGCCGGTGGAGAAGCGCGCCTGGTATTGACTGGCGAGGAGATACTCGACAGCGGTGTGCAAGTGATGGCGCAGCCGCCCGGCAAGAAAAACAGCACGATTCATTTAATGTCGGGCGGGGAAAAAGCACTGACCGCTATTGCGTTGATATTTTCAATGTTTCAGCTCAACCCCGCGCCGTTCTGTTTGCTTGACGAAGTGGACGCGCCGCTGGATGACACCAATACCGAGCGGCTGTGTGCGCTGATCAGGAAAATGTCGCAACATACCCAGTTCGTGTTCATCAGCCACAATAAAATTACCATGGAACTGGCGCAACAATTGGTTGGTGTGACGATGCAGGAGAAGGGTGTGTCCAAGGTGGTAGCAGTGGATATCGAAGAGGCTCTGCGGATGCGCGACGAGCAACTGGTCGCGTAAGGTTATTTGCAGTTGGCGCTAATGTCCTGTTGGGTTTTTGCAATGCGTTGCTGGCGCTGTTCGTCGTCGATGAAGAATTGATTGCCGTTGGCATCCAGTTCCACCATACGAATACCATCCTGCAAAGCGCGCAGATTTTTTTGCAGGGCAGCGCAGCGGTCCTTGTTGACTTCTGCGTCAGCCTGTTTCTTCGCCGCTTTGTCGGCTTCTTCTTTTTTTGCCCGCTGCGCTTTTTTTAATTCGACCTCTCGCTCCGCCATAGTTTTAGGCGCGGTAGCTGCGCTTGCGGCGGTCGATTCGCCCGCACTCCTGGAACCCATGATGCCGGGAGTTGTGCGCAGTGTTTTTGTATTGGCATCGGGGGGCGGTGGTATATCGGAATAATGCACCTGGCCGTTTGCATCCACCCATTTGTTAAGCTCGGAAAAGGCGTTTGCACTGGCCAGCATTAAAAAAATCAGCAAGTATTTGTTCATCGCACGCATCCCTGAAATTGGCGTTATATACTGAATTAATATTCAGCCAAAAAAGTCTGCCGAATATGCGCACAAGTCTAGCATACCGGCGTATGATTGCGCACTGCGCTAGATGTACCAGATTAATGGAATTAAGGGAGGAGAGTCATGCCGAACAGCAATGCTGGCGATGTCGCCAAACATAACTGTTACGACGTAGAAAAGAATGCCGAAGTAGCTTTGAAAATATTCACTGCTTATTTCCGTGAGCACAATCATTCAGGAAAAGTTTACGACGACATGCCCGATTTCTTTCTGGTGAAGCCGGGTGTGTTGGAAGGCAAGGAACTAGCGACAAAAAAGTCGGAAAAATTGTTGCTTGATGACTGCATTCAGCGTGCCAAGGCCCGCAACGGTTACGTCAGCGTGTCCAAATTTCGCAATCCAAAACTTGGTTACTACTGGCTGGAATTGTCGGTGATGCCATTCATGATGGGTGACACGGTATCCAAGGATAATAAGGGTGAATTTTTTTATATTCTCACCAAGTTTATCGAGTACACCAAACAACATCCGAAAATGTACGGGGATTTGACTGCCGAAATTGAATCGGACAAGGATATCGCACTTATGCTCAACGGAATCAGCAAAATGGCGAGCCGTCTCGACATCGCGCTTAAAATTTATCCGGAGAATATGTTGGTGTCGTTCAATCCAAAATGGCCGGTGGCGGAAGTTCAAAAGCTGCTCCACTCGCTCAAGGAAAACGACCAGGACTGGTGCGAAGTGTTTTTCGAGTACCTGATTTATGTGATGGGCAAAAAGGCCAAGAGCTAGACTTCAGCAACGCTAGTGCAGCGCCGCTGCCGCCCTCTCTGGGTGTCGCGAAGCAAAATGCCAGTACATGCGGATGCTGAGTGAGCCAATGTCGCATAGGTTTGCGCAATACCGTTTCACCCATTCGGCTATTCAATCCCCTGCAAAATATCACCAGCACCCAGCGATACCCGCGCTGTATCGCTCAGATTTTGCCCGGCTATACCAGATATTTGTCCGCATCGAGAGCAGCCATGCAGCCGGTCGCCGCGCTGGTGCATGCCTGGCGGTAGATTTGATCCTGCACATCGCCTGCCGCGAATACGCCGGAGATGCTGGTTGCCGTGGCATTTCCGTTGGAGCCGCCGCGCGTCTTGATATAGCCGTTATCCATTTCCAGTTGCCCGGCGAAAATGTCGGTATTCGGTTTGTGGCCGATGGCGATGAACACTCCTTTTACCGTGATGTCCTGCTTGCCGCCGCTCTGCACATGCTTGATGCGCATGCCAGTCACACCGCTGGCATCGCCGAGCACTTCATCCAGCGTGCTGTTTAGATGCAACGTGATTTTTCCTTCTTTTACTTTTTCCATCAAATGATCCACCATGATGCGCTCGGCGCGGAAAACGTCGCGTCGGTGCACAAGCGTGACATGTTTGGCGATATTGGCAAGATACAGTGCTTCTTCCACGGCGGTATTGCCGCCGCCGATCACCGCCACGTCCTGGCCGCGGTAGAAGAATCCGTCGCAGGTTGCGCAGCCGGACACGCCGCGTCCCATGAAGGTTTCCTCGGAAGGCAGGCCGAGATATTGCGCAGAGGCTCCGGTACAGATGATCAATGCGTCGCAGGTGTAGCTTCCCGTATCACCGGTCAGCAGGAATGGCTTTTGTTGCAGCTTGGCGGTGTGAATGTGATCAAAAATAATCTGCGTGTTGAAGCGCTCAGCGTGCTGCTGGAAGCGTTGCATCAGTTCCGGTCCTTGCACGCCCATCGGGTCCGCAGGCCAGTTGTCCACCTCGGTGGTAGTCATCAATTGACCGCCCTGCGCCATGCCGGTGATCAAAACCGGATTGAGATTGGCGCGTGCGGCGTAGACAGCTGCGGTATATCCGGCTGGGCCGGAGCCAAGAATGATAAGGCGATGATGTTGGACGGGGATGGTCATGGCAGAATTCTTTCAATGTTAAATAATTAGGATGAAATTTGTTCGCGGGGAAACTTATGCATCTGCCGATAAAATCAAGTGCCATTCGACCAGGCTGTAAAGAAGCGATAGTCGAAACACCGGCTACCATGAATCGCCCCTGTAAAATGATTAAGCGAATACGGAAATTAACAGCAGTTGTGTGGGCGTGTCGGGCTTCCATCAGTTAGTATTAGCATACTATGAAAATTAATTACGCTGTTCTGTTATTGCTGTTGACATTTGCAGCGCACACTGCTTGTGCAGCAGCACTACCGGGCATCCCGGAGTTTATCGACACTATGGTCGTCAAGCACCAATTCAATCGCGCAGAATTGGAGAGGGTGTTTGCAATTGCGCAACATCAGCCATCGGTGATCGAGGCCATTTCGCGCCCGGCGACACTTAAACCGTGGCCGGAATATCGCGCCGCTTTTGTGAACCCTGAACGCATCAAGTTTGGTTTGCAGTTCTGGAGCAAGCACCGCCAATCTCTGCAGAATGCCGAGCAGAAGTACGGCGTGCCGCAGAATATTATCCTTGCCGTGATCGGTGTGGAAACAGTTTATGGCAGGGATGCCGGAAAATATCGTGTGCTGGACGCGCTGACCACATTGGCATTTGATTATCCGCGCCGTGCCGATTTTTTTCGTGCCGAACTGGAAAATTACCTGCTGTTGGCGCGTGATGAACAGTATGACTTGCTTGACATGCGCGGCTCATATGCCGGTGCAATGGGTATTCCGCAATTCATGCCGAGCAGCTATCGCAATTATGCGGTGGATTTCAACGGAAATAACAAGATCGATTTGCTGAATGAGCCTGCAGATGCGATAGGCAGCGTCGCCAACTATCTGCTGGGTTATGGTTGGGTCAGCGGCAAACAAGTCGCCGTGCGTGCGCAAGCCGATGAAAAAGCCAGCGCCGTGAATTTTGCAACGCCGCAAACTCTCGCGGCATGGTCAGCAGTGGGAGTAATGCCAGACGCAGGCTTATCTCAGGAGGAGGTCGCGCGCCTGACTGATTTTACGGTGGCAGAAGGCAAGGAGTACTGGTTGGCATTCAACAATTTTGATGTCATCACGCGCTATAACAATAGCGACTTCTATGCGATGTCTGTGTTCCAATTGGCGGAGGAATTGAAAGCGGCTAGCCAATCTAGCGCCGCGAAGTGATTCGTCTCGCTCCGTTGTAGTGTTTTTGCCAATAAGCTAAATCCATATTTTCTATGCGAACTCTTCCGCCGCTGCTCGGCGCATGGATGAAACGATCGTCGCCCAGATAAATACCGACATGCGAAAAAGATCGATTGTTGGTATCGTAAAAAACCAGGTCTCCCTTGCGTAGTTGCGCCAATTTGACTGCTTGGCCTTGCCGGCTTATTTGTTGTGCATTGCGTGGCAATGCAATGCCCAGCGAACGCTTGAAAACATGGCTGACAAAGCCGCTGCAGTCAAACCCGGTATCCGGCGAATTTCCGCCATATTTGTAGGGGACACCTATCAGGCTGCGGGAATAGGAAGTGAGGGAACCGGTTGAGGCATGGCTGTCCGGTGCGCGCGCATCTTTTTTTACCGACGAACAGGCACTGAGCAGCAATACGGAGAACAGCAATGCAAATTGCATCTTGTGAATTCTGGGTACGGCAGTCATATATTCGAAGGGAAGCAGCAAGGTGAGAGGCTGTCTTGCACGACTGGTATTGGCGATGCGCTGCATGCCATTCTGTCGGAGCAAGTTATTGGCGAGATGAGCGCCAGCGTTTCAGAAGCAGCGCGTTGCTGACTACCGATACGGAGCTCATTGCCATTGCCGCACCGGCAATCACCGGGTTAAGCATGCCCAGCACGGCGAGGGGAATGCCCAGCACGTTGTAGGCAAAGGCGAAGAACAGGTTCTGGCGGATTTTCTTCAGTGTAGCCCGCGACAGTGAAATTGCATCGACCACGCTCATCAAATCGTTGCGCATCAGCGTAATGTCAGCGGCTTCAATGGCGATATCGCTGCCGCTGCGCATTGCGAAACTGACATCGGCGGCGGCCAGCGCGGGCGCATCGTTGATGCCGTCGCCGACCATGCCGACGATCAGGTATTCGGCCTTGAACGATTGTACATGCGCGGATTTATCCTGAGGCAGCACTTCGGCGCGGAATTCCGTGATTCCCGCCTGCGATGCAATGGCCTGTGCGGTGGCATGGTTATCTCCGCTCAGCATCACCACGCGTATGCCCATTGCGGTAAGCTGCGCCACTGCGGCGCTGCTGCTGGCACGCAGTTGATCGGCAAAGGCGATATAGCCGAGCAGTGAGCCTTCGCGCGCAAGCACATTCACGGTCTTTCCCTGTTGCTGCAATGCCAGTACTTGATGTTCATCAATAAGAACCCCTTCGCTGGCGGCGAAAACGGGTGAGCCGAACAGGTAATGCTTGCTGTCAATATCCGCATGCAAGCCATGGCCGGAGACCTCACTGATGCCGGCTGCTTGCGCCAGCTTGATTTGCCTGGCTTGCGCGTGTTCGAGCAGGGCGCGCGACAGCGGGTGCGTGGAGCCCTGCGCCAGCATCGCTGCAGTGCCCAGCAAATCGTCCGGGGAAATATCTGAGGAAGGAAGCAAATCGGTCACCCCCGGCTTGCCTTCGGTCAGGGTGCCGGTCTTGTCCACGACCAATACCGAGAGCTTGTGCGCGCGTTCCAGCGCGGCGGCATCTTTGGCCAGAATACCTACCTGCGCGGCACGTCCGGTGGATACGACCAGGGCTGTCGGTGTGGCCAGCCCCAATGCGCATGGGCAAGCGATGACCAGCACGGCAACGGCATTGATCAGGGCGGCGGTAAAGCCGCTGCCAGCCAGCCACCAGCCTGAGAAGGTCAACAGCGCAATGACCAATACGACCGGAACGAACACGGCGGAGATCTGGTCGGCGAGTTTTTGAATCGCGGCCTTCGAGCCTTGAGCCTGTTCCACCAGGCGAATGATTGCGGCGAGCTGGGTATGCGAACCCACCGCCAGCGCACTGCATTTCAGCAGGCCTTGCCGGTTGATCGTGGCGGCATAGACCTTGTCGTCCGGATGTTTTCCCTGCGGCATGCTTTCACCGGTGAGCATCGCTTCATCAATGCTGGAGGTGCCTTCCAGCACGATGCCGTCGACCGGAACGCTTTCGCCGGGGCGTACGAAAAACAATTCGCCGGGACGCAGTTGGCCGGCGGACACGTCGAGCATCTTGCCGTTGCGTTCCACATGAGCAAGCTTGGGTTGCAGGTTGATAAGCGCTTCCAGCGCGCTGGATGCTTTACGCTTGGCGCTCGCCTCCAGCAACTTGCCCAGCAGCACCAGCGTGATCAGCGTTGCGCTCGCCTCAAAATAAATCGGCTGATCCAGATTGAATAGCAGCACCGCGCAACTCAGCAGATAGGCCGCGCTGGTGCCGAGCGCGACCAATACATCCATGTTCGCGCCACCACCGCGCAGGCTGCTCCAGGCGCCTGTATAGAAGCGGCGCCCGCTCCAGAATTGCACCGGAGTGGCGAGCAGCCATTGCAGCCAGCCCGGCAACATCGCGTGTATGCCGGCGAACATCAGCAACATTTCCACCAGCAGCGGCAGGGTAAGTAGCACCGCGATGATGAATTGTATTTTTTCCTTGCGATAAGTGGCCGCACGCTGCTGCTTTTCTGCGGCAAAATCGCGCATCCGATGCGCGTCGAAGCCCGCGCCCTGAACGGCTTTGATCAAGTCTGCAATATCCGTCTGCTGCGGGTCGTAGGCGATGTGCGCCTTCTCTGTTGCGATGTTTACCGTCGCCGCGACTTCCGGCAATTTGTTCAACACTTTTTCCAGGCGCGCCGAACATGACGCGCAATGCATGCCGGTGATTTGCAGATCGATGTGGGTTGGGTTAACCATGCGCGAATTATATGCCCATCTTGCCGGGAGGTGTCCGGGCGAAAAAAAGCCCGATAGGCAAAATGGTTATCGGGCTAATGGGAGAGGAGGAATAATGATTCTTGCTATTTCTTCATCGGGCAGGTGCTCACGCCGAAAATTGTATAGGCTGGACAATATCCTATGGCGCCGGTCAGCAAAGGTATTATGCCTATCCAGCCCCACATACCAACCGTGCCTGTCGCGGCCAGTGTGATCAACGCCAAGCCGGCAATCACGCGCAATACGCGGTCAATTGTTCCTTCGTTCAGTTTCATTTTGAACCCCTATGTATGAATCAGCGAGGTCTGCAGGTTAGATAAATCGCGTCTCGGTGTCTGTGATGAAGATCACAGAGAGTACAAGGAAAGATGTTCTAGGAAGAAGATCTGCCGGTGCAGTTCCCGGCAGCACTCTGTCAAAGCTCGGCAAACTTCCTGAGGGATGCCGTGTCGGTGACTTCGATTTGCTCGCGCCCCAGCTTCACCCATCCCTGTTCGGCAAAGCCTTTAAGCAAACGGCTGACGATTTCCCTTGCGCTGCCAAGTTCGTCGGCCAGGGCTTGATGGGTGGTGTGCAGCGGGTTGGATTTGCTGACGATCAGCCTGGCGAGGCGCTGGTCGAGCTTCTGGAAAGCTACCGCAGAAACCAGTTGCATCAGGTCAGTGAGCCGGTCGGAAAACAGCAGGAACACGTAATTGCGAAAAGCTTCGTGTTTGCCGAACAAGGTATGGAAAGAGGTGGCGGGCAGCAGCACCATTTCCAGGGCTTCCTCGCTGACGCCGCGTGCCTGATAGCGGGTATGGCCGAGCAGGCAGCTGCTGGTGAGTATGCAGCTTTCGCCCGGCAACACGCGATACAGCTGCAACTCGCGCCCGTTTGGCGCAGCCTTGATGACGCGGATGCTGCCGGATAGCAGCAACGGGAAACCCTGGCAGGGCTGGTTCTCATCGAATACCACCGTCCCCGCCGGGACATGCATCGTACTTGCAGATGCATGCAGGGATTCGCGCTCTGCAGCAGGCAACTCGCGCAGCATCGGATATTGCTGCAGCAGGCGGGATTGGGTGTCGTTATCAAGCATGGCAGTTCAACGCGGCTTCACCGGTGAAGTGACGTTGGATCATTCCGGCCGCATGTGCGGGAACAAAATTACATCGCGTATGCTGGCGCTGTCGGTGAGCAGCATCACCAGGCGGTCGATGCCGATTCCTTCGCCGGCGGTCGGTGGCAAGCCGTATTCCAGCGCACGCACATAATCGTTGTCCTTGAACATCGCTTCCTCGTCGCCGGCATCCTTCGCAGCGACTTGGGCATCAAAGCGCGCGGCCTGGTCTTCCGCATCGTTTAATTCGGAGAAGCCGTTGGCGATTTCGCGCCCGACGATGAATAGCTCGAAGCGCTCGGTAATCTCCGGGTTTATATCGCTGCTGCGCGCCAGCGGCGAGACCTCGATGGGGTAATTGACAATGAAGGTCGGCTCGAACAGGTGGGCCTCTGCAAGCTCCTCGAACAACGAGAGTTGCAGCCCGCCGACGCCGTCTTGCGGTTTATATTTAGCCTTCAGGTCTTGCAGTTCGTTGATCAGAAAGTCGCGGTCGTTCAGCTGCGCATCGGTGAATTGCGGATGGTATTTCTGGATTGACTGCACCATCGTCAGGCGGTGGAACGGCTTGCCCAGGTCCAGCTCTTTGCCCTGGTAGGTGATCAGCGTTGTGCCCAATACTTTCTGCGCCACTTCACGAAACAGGCTCTCGCTGAAATCCATCAGGTATTTGTAATCGCGATACGCCTCGTAGAATTCCAGCATGGTGAATTCCGGGTTGTGTCGCGTGGACAGCCCCTCGTTGCGGAAATTGCGGTTTACCTCGAATACCTTCTCGAAGCCGCCCACCACCAGGCGCTTCAGGTACAGTTCCGGTGCGATGCGCAGATACATTTTCATGTCCAGCGCGTTATGGTGCGTCTCGAACGGCTTGGCCGCCGCGCCGCCGGGGATCGGGTGCATCATCGGCGTTTCCACTTCCAGATAGCCGTTGCGGATGAAAAATTCGCGTATCGTCTGAATGATTCTGGTGCGCGTCATGAACACCTTGCGCGCTTCTTCGTTGGTGATCAGGTCGAGGTACCTCTGGCGGTATTTCTGCTCCTGATCGGAAAGGCCGTGGAACTTTTCCGGCAGCGGGCGCAATGCCTTGGTCAGCAGGCGTACCTGCGAAACACGCACGGAAAGCTCGCCGGTCTTGGTCTTGAACAGCACGCCCACAGCACCGAGGATGTCGCCGAGGTCGTGATGCTTGAATGCGTTATGCGCTTCTTCCCCAGTGTCGTTGTTGCTGATGAACAGCTGGATGCGTCCGCTCATGTCCTGTACCGTGGCAAAGCTGGCTTTGCCCATTACGCGCTTCAACATCATGCGCCCTGCCACAGCAGCATGAACCTGCGCGGCCTCCAGATCATCGTGGCTCATATCGCCGTAAGTGCTGTGCAGGTCTGCGGACAGGTTTTTGCGCTCGAAATCGTTCGGGTATGCCACGCCTTCTTTGCGCAACGCAGCAAGCTTTGCGCGGCGCTCGGCGATGATCTGGTTATGACTTTGGCCGTCACTTTGCGGCTTAACATCGGCTTCGCCGATATTTGCCTTCTCCGAAATTGCATTTTGGTCTTGGATTGGGGAGTTAGTTTTGTTCATTGCAAGTTCAATCGTTAAAGTAATGAATAATCATGTCCAGCCGGGCAGCATCTGTCAGAATGCGGCCCGAGGGGGCAAACCGCGAAATACTCAAGGATGATGCGGACGCAACATGCAAGGCCTCCACGGCGCGCAACGATACCGTTTCGACTTGGCGAATCAATTCGCGCGCCAAATCGAACGCCAGGCGGTTAATTCAGGCATACCGGAAAAATCTTTCCACCAACTGTACTGTGTGGCGAATTTATGCCCGTCCAGAAACCGGTAACGCACATTTGGTCTGTATGCGCGTTCGCGATGGCGCAATCCCATTCCAGCATGGCAAGTCCGTTCAATACCAGCTGCGCATCACCGGTTAGAAATGCTTCCACTTCGTTGGAATTGGATTCGGAAACATACCACTTGATCAGCGCGCTGGTTGTCCACTTGCAGCGCATTGTACACCAGCATCGCGGTCTCCCCTGATCAAAAACATTGCTGCCAGTTTCTGATAAGCGTTGGTGTCTCGCAACCGCTTGAGTGAGCGTGCCTTGGGCTTGGGTTTCATCGGCAGGATGCGCGCAACCGGCTCACATGGGCAAACAACCCACCCCCTTTATTGGCGGCAAACATGCGCTCTGGAGGGCTCAAACTTTAGCGGGCTACACGGATAGCAAGGGTTGTCATGAGGTTAATCTCCTGCGGCAAAACGTGGCACGAATTATCTTGCGCCTGTATTCTGCGAATACATATGAAACTGTGTATCGAATTGAGCTTCCCCCGAAAAATCGTCTTCCAAGGGTGACGTAAAATTAGTGATCCCATTGGAAAGGAAGATGATGAAAATA
>Ga0155952_1022_pt2 | contig 42806 bp, 39 predicted proteins | sample RifCSPlowO2_02_FD_107606 | JGI IMG/M metagenome (GOLD analysis project Ga0155952, IMG submission 107606) | Gallionellales bacterium RIFCSPLOWO2_02_FULL_57_47
GCCGCGTGGCAGGCAACGCACTTCGTCAACGTGTTGGATGCCATTTTCAGCAGCTCCGGTGCAGGTTTTCCGTCTTCCGCTGCCTTGGCTATTTCGTCCATCTCATGGTGTACGCTCAAACCCAGCTGTTTGAATTCCATCGGCAGTTTAGCCATCAGTACCGGATTGACGTCAGCCGCCGAAGCCATGCCCGCGCTGCGTGCGGCTTTGCCGATGCGCTGCAGATCGCCCTGATTGGCGCCCTCCAGTATCCCCTGCGTTGAAGCCAGCAGTCCGCGCATTTCGGACAATATCAGTTCACGCTCGCCGGCTTCCAGCACCACTGCGGTTCTGTTATCGGTCCCCGCAGTGGTGTTGCCGCGTATGAAGAACCAGCCAAATACCGCAACGGTGACTATCCAGAGCAGCAGGGCGATTTGGGCAAGCCTGTTTGACTTCATTATGAATTCCTTGCGTAAATTATCGGAGACGCAACATAGAAACATTCTACCCTGCTGTCTGTGCTAAAAATCACACAAGCATCAGGCATGCATTCCTGATCATTCGCCGTAGCCGATCCGGTAGATCACGCCCGCCTTGTCGTCCGACACCAGCAGCGCGCCGTCCGGCATCACCTGCACGTCCACCGGACGCCCCCACGCAGTCAGCGTTCCCAGCCAGCCTTCCGCAAACGTTTCATAGCTTGCCGCCTTGCCGTCCTTCAGCCGCACCAGCGTGATGCGGTAGCCGATCGGCGGGATACGGTTCCACGAGCCGTGTTCGGCGATGAATATCTGCCTGCGGTAACTCTCCGGAAACATCCCGCCGGTGTAGAAGCGCATCCCCAGCGACGCGACATGCGGGCCGAGTTCCATCGCGGCAGGAGTGAATTCGCCGCAGGTGCGCTTGCCGCCGAATTCGTCGTCGGAAAGCGCCTTCCCGTGGCAATACGGATAGCCGAAATGCATACCGGGGCGCGGCGCGTGGTTCAGCTCGTCCGGCGGCGCGTTGTTGCCCAGCCAGTCGCGCCCGTTGTCGGTGAACCACAGTTCATTGGTGTCGGGATTCCAGTCGAAGCCTACCGTGTTGCGCACGCCGCGCGCATATTGTTCGAGTGCAGAACCGTCCGGCTTCATGCGAAAGATCGCGGCGTAGCGCGCCGGGTCGGGCTCGCAGATGTTGCACGGCGCGCCCACCGGCACATACAGCAGGCCGTCCGGGCCGAAGCGGATGAATTTCCAGCCGTGGTGGTTATCGCCGGGGAAGCGGTCGTTCACCACCACCGGTTTGGGCGGATTGCGCAGCCGCGACGCTATGCCGTCGAAGCGCAGGATGCGGTTCACCTCCGCCACATACAGCGCGCCGTCGCGAAACGCCACGCCGTTCGGCGTGTCGAGGTCGTCGGTAAGGACGATCACTTCATCAGCACGCTTGCCAAGGCTGCGATTGGGCAGCGCATAAACTTTGGAGCCGCGCGTGCCGACGAACAGCGTGCCGTCCGGGCTCAGCGCCATCGAGCGCGCGCCAGGCACGTTGTCGGCATAGAGGGTGATTTTGAAGCCGGGCGGCAGTTTGATCTTGTCCAGCGGCAGGTCGCGGGCGCTGGTGAACAGGCTGGCGGTTAAAAGCAGGATGAAGACAGCGGCTCTCTGAATCATGCTGCACCTCCTAATGACGATGAAAAAACAGCATGTAGGGTGCGTTTCACGCACCAGAATTATTGGTGCATTGAATGCACCCTACCTTGCTCTATAATGAAATCCAGCCTCTTCACTGCTGCATTTTCAGCCCGCGTAGGATGGGTGGAGCGTAGCGATCCCATCATTTACTCAACATTGGCGATGGGTATCGCTACGCTCCACCCATCCTACAAAATTCAATGCGCCTCATCCCAATTCTTCCCCTCGCCCAGTTCCACCAGCAGCGGCACGTTGAGTTCGGCGACGCCGCACATCAGCCTGGGCAGCATGTCCTTGACCAGATGCAGTTCCGCCTCCGGCACTTCCAGCACCAGTTCGTCGTGCACCTGCATGATCAAACGGCTGTGCAGCTTTTCGGTTTCCAGCCAGTGCTGCACTTTGATCATCGCGAGTTTGATCAGGTCGGCGGCGGTGCCCTGCATCGGCGCGTTGATCGCGGCGCGTTCGGCGCCCTGGCGCTTCATGCCGTTGCTGGCGTTGATTTCCGGCAGCCATAGCCTGCGGCCGAACACGGTCTCGACGTAGCCCTGCTGTTTCGCCTGCTCACGGGTGCGCTGCATGTAGTCGGCGACGCCGGGGTAGCGTGCGAAGTAGCGGTCGATGTAGGCCTGCGCCGCGCCGCGTTCGATGCCGAGCTGCTTGGCGAGGCCGAACGAGGACATGCCGTAAATCAGGCCGAAGTTGATCACCTTGGCGTAGCGGCGCTGCTCGCTGTCGACCTCGGCGGGCGCGACCATGAATATTTCGGCGGCGGTGGCGCGGTGGATGTCCTCGTTGTTGGCGAAGGCCTGCAGCAGCCCGGCATCGCCGGACAGGTGCGCCATGATGCGCAACTCGATCTGCGAATAGTCCGCCGACACGATGCGCGAACCCTGCGGCGCGATGAATGCCTCGCGGATGCGGCGGCCCTCTGCGGTGCGCACCGGAATGTTCTGCAGGTTGGGGTCGCTGGAGGCGAGCCGCCCGGTCACTGCCACCGCCTGCGAGTAACTGGTGTGCACGCGCCCGGTTTTCCGATCCACCATCTGCGGCAGTTTGTCGGTGTAGGTGGATTTGAGTTTCGCCATGCCGCGGTAGTCGAGCAGGATTTTCGGCAGCGGATAGTCGAGCGCAAGCTCCTGCAACACTTCTTCGTCGGTGGACGGGTCGCCGCCGGGCGTCTTCTTCTTTACCGGCAAACCCAGTTTATCGAACAGGATTTCCCTGAGTTGCTTGGGCGAATTCAGGTTGAACGGCTGCCCGGCGGCTTCATGCGCACGTGCCTCCAGCGCGATCAGCTTCTCGCCCAGCTCGCGGCTCTGGATCTTCAGCAGCTCGCAGTCGAGCAGCACGCCGTTGCGTTCCATCGTGTAGAGCACATGCATGCTCGGCAATTCGATGTCGCGATACACATGCTGCAAACCCTGCTGCGCCTCTATCTGCGGCGCAAGCGCCTGGTGCAGTTGCAGCGTGATGTCGGCATCCTCGGCGGCATAGCGCGTGGCGGTGTCAAGATCGACCTGGTCGAAGCAAATCTGCTTCGCGCCCTTGCCGACCACCTCGGCGTAGCTGATGGTCTTCACGTTGAGATGGCGCAGCGCGAGGTTGTCCATGTCGTGCGGCTTGTGGCTCTCCAGCACGTAGGATTGCAGCAGCGTGTCGTCGTGGATGCCGGCCAGCGCGATGCCGTGATTGGTGAAGATGTGCAGGTCGTACTTGAGATTCTGCCCGAGCTTTTTGTGTCTTTCGCTCTCCAGCCACGGCTGGAGTTTTTGCAATGCGACAGCGCGGTTAAGCTGGTCCGGCGCGCCGGGGTAGCGGTGTGCCAGCGGCAGGTAGGCGGCGTGGTGCGGAGTGATCGCAAACGAGATGCCGACCAGTTGCGCGTTCATCACGTCGAGCCCGGTGGTCTCGGTATCCACACACACCAGTTCGGCGGCAAGCAGTTTTTCCAGCCAGGCGTCGAGCCGGGCTTCGGTGAGGATCGTTTCGTAGTGCACGTTGTCGGTGCGGGTGGGTTCAGTGCCGAACATATCCTGATGTGCTACGCCATTCCCTCCCCCTTGCAGGGGGAGGGTTAGGGAGGGGGTAGAAACTTTGCGGACATTACCCCCATCCCAACCTTCCCCCTGTGAGGGGGAAGGAGCACCGATTTCGCGCAGCCAGGTCTTGAACTCGAAGTGTTCATACAGGCTGCGCAGTTGTTCAGTATCCGGCGGGGGCGGAGCCAGTTCGCTATACGGCTGCGGCAATTCCACGTCGCATTTCACGGTAAGCAGGCGGCGCGCCTGCGGCAGCCAGTCCAGCGCGCGGCGCAGGTTTTCGCCGACCACACCGCCGATTTCATTGGCATGCTGCATCAGGTTATCGAGCGTGCCGTACTGGGCGAGCCACTTCACCGCAGTCTTGGGGCCGACCTTTTCGACGCCTGGCACGTTGTCCACCGCATCGCCAGTCAGCGTCAAATAATCGAGAATGCGCTCCGGCGGCACGCCGAATTTGGCGTTCACGCCCGGCACGTCCAGCGTTTCGTTGTTCATCGTGTTGATCAGCGTCACATGCTCATTCACCAGTTGAGCGAGGTCTTTGTCTCCGGTCGCGACGATGCAGCGAACGCCATCCTGTGTTGCCTGCCGGGCGAGCGTGCCGATCACATCGTCCGCTTCCACGCCTTCCAGCATCAGCAGGTTCCAGCCGGACGCAGCGATGGCCTGATGCAGCGGTTCGATCTGCCGCGCCAGATCGTCCGGCATAGCCGGGCGGTGCGCCTTGTATTCGGGATACCAGTCGTCGCGGAAAGTTTTGCCTTTTGCGTCAAATACGCACAGGATATAATCTGCCGGGAAATCGTGGCGCAACTTGCGCAGCATGTTGAGCACGCCGTAGATCGCGCCGGTCGGTAAGCCTTCGCGGTTGCGCAGATCCGGCATCGCATGGAACGCGCGGTACAGGAACGACGATCCGTCAACTAACAGCAACGTTTTACCAAGACTCACTTCGTTCGTTTTCATTTTGACCAGAGGAAATTGCATGAACACACCACCCAAATTGCCTACCCCTGTAATGCCCGAGGCATGGAATTCCAAAGAGGCGTGGCGCGTGTTCGGCATTATGTCAGAATTTGTTTCGGCCACCGAACGGCTTAACCGCATTCATCCCGCCGTGAGCATCTTCGGCAGCGCGCGCACCGGGCCCGGGCAACCCTATTACAAGCTTACCGAGGAAATTGCCCGGCTGCTTTCCGATGCCGGATTCTCGGTCATTTCCGGCGGAGGGCCCGGTATCATGGAGGCCGCCAACAAGGGCGCGTACTATGGCAAATCGCCCAGCGTCGGCCTGAATATCCAGTTGCCGAACGAGCAGCACAGCAATACCTACCAGAACATCAGCCAGACCTTTCAGCATTTCTTCGCGCGCAAGGTGATGTTCGTGAAATTCGCCAGCGCGTATGTGGTGATGCCCGGCGGTTTTGGCACGCTGGACGAACTGATGGAAGCCTTGACACTGGTGCAGACCGGCAAGACCCGCAAGATGCCGATCATTCTGGTCGGCAGCCAGTTCTGGGGCGGCCTGGTCGAGTGGTTTCGCGCCGCACTGCTGGAGGAAAAAGTCATTAGCCCGGAAGACATGAACTTGATTCAGCTTATCGATGAACCGCAGGAAGTGGTCAGCGCGATATTCAAGCATTACGAAACACGCGGTTTCGAGCCCTCGGAAGCGGAACGCGAGCGGCAGCTTTATCTGTAACAGCACATCGTGCTGGCGTTTTCCATTTTTGATGCATGAACTTTCTGGAGGGTTTTTTAATGCATGACATTGATGAAGAGGGCTACCTGATTGATCCGCAGGACTGGAACGAGGAGCTTGCCAGGGAATTCGCTCAAAAGGAAAGCATCCAGCTCACGGAAGACCATTGGGATGCGATCCGCTACATGCGCACCTATTACGCCGAACACCAGATCGCACCCGATGCGCGCCACGTGATCAAGCATCTTGCAGAACGTATGGGACCCGATTCGCGCAACGCGCTGTTTGAACTTTTTCCCTACGGTTACGTGAAACAAGCCTGCAAGATTGCCGGCATGAAACGCCCCCGTGGCTGGAGCACCGGCTAGCAGCCCGCAACTTCGCCAGGCTGCAAGGTTAGACGGAGGCTGCGCGCACGCTTCGCCGTGCTGGCCGCGCAATCCCGCCGCACATCGGCTAGAATGCGCCCATACCAATTCCCCATTCCAAATTCATGGCAACCACTCCGATGCGCTTCCTGTCTTTATTGCTGCTGGGCGGTTTCAGCATCACCGCCTTTGCAGCAAAGCCGGTTCCCGACAATCTCGAACCGTTGCCGCCGCCCGCATTTTCCGCCGGGCCCGATGAATATGCCGGCGATGAGCCGGAGGTGAGCATCATCAGGCAAACCGAGCAGACCGTTGAAGAATACCGCGTCGGCGGCAAGCTATATATGATCAAGGTCACGCCGAAGCACGGGAAGCCTTACTATCTGGTGGACGACATGGGCGACGGCAAATTCTCCCGGCAGGAAAGCCTCGATTCCGGCCTGCGCGTGCCGCGCTGGGTTATCCGCAAATTCTAGAACATGGCGGTTTTTACCACGGTTACCGAGACGGAACTCACCGCCTGGCTGGGCGATTACTCGCTGGGTCAATTGCTGGAATTGCAGGGCATCGCGTCCGGCATCGAGAACACCAATTACTTCGTCACCACCAGCAATGGCCGGTTCGTGCTCACGCTATTCGAGAAACTCAGCGCTGACGAGTTGCCCTTCTACCTGAATTTGATGGCGCACCTGGCGCGCCACGGCATTCCCTGCCCCAACCCGGTGGCGAATCGCTCCAATCAATTCCTGAGCACGCTCAAAGGCAAGCCCGCCTGCATCGTCAGCCGCCTGAGCGGCAAATCCATTACCAAACCGAACAATACGCAGTGTGCCGTGATCGGCGCGATGCTCGGGCAGATGCATATCGCCGGGCAAAGTTTCTCGCAGGTGATGCCCAATCCGCGCGGCTACGCATGGCGTGCCGCCACTGCTCCGCAGGTTCGGCCATTTCTCGATGCGCAGCAAGCCGCCATGCTGGACAGCGAAGTCGCGCTGCACGCAAAGCAGATCTGGACACACGTGCCGCAAGGGGTGATACACGCAGACCTGTTCCGCGATAACGTGCTGCTGGAAGAAAACCGCGTCGGCGGGCTGATCGATTTTTATTTCGCGTGCAGCGATGCGCTGCTGTATGACGTGGCGATTACCGTGAATGACTGGTGCATGGATGCCGGCGGCACGCTGGATGCAACCCTCACCCAGGCTTTTTTGCGTGCCTATAATGCGGCGCGCCCGCTGCTGGACAGCGAACGCGAGGCATGGCCGCTGATGTTGCGTGTCGCCGCGTTACGCTTCTGGCTGTCACGCTTGTTCGACATGTACCTGCCGCGCGACGGCGAATTGATCCATGCGCACGACCCGCGCCACTTCGAGCGGATACTGAAAAATCACATTGCATCGGCGCAGGCCGTCTGGCTATAGGGAGGGCAACATGGAGATACGCAAACTGAACGCCGCATATGGCTGGCTCTGGATCAAGCAGGGGTACCAGCTCATTATGCGCAACCCGCTGATGTCCTTCACGCTTGCGCTGATTTTCGGCTTGGTCATGTTTGTCGCGCTCAATGTCCCGCAGCTTGGCCCGCTGCTCGTCGTGCTGCTGATGCCGGTATTCATGGCAGGCTATATGCGCATCTGTCGTGCGCTTGAAGAAGAAGAGGAAATCGAGTTGTCGCACCTGTTCATTGGCTTCCAGAAGCATCTGTTGCGACTGGCCGCGCTGAGTGGCTACACCCTGCTGGGGATGATGATCATTTCGATAGCGATGATCTACATCGGCGGCGACGCGCTCACCACCCTGCTGGACAGCGTTGCGTCCGCCAACGATCCGCAGATGCTGGTCGATGCCATGTGGGTAGCCGGGTCGGGCGTGGCGCTCAGCCTGATGGTCGGTTTTGCGCTGGCATTCGTGCTGATGCTGGCGCTGCAATATGCGCCGATGCTGGTTTTTTTCAGCAACATGGCGCCTTTCTCCGCGCTGCGTGCCAGCCTGTCGGGATCCTTGCGCAACATCATCCCGTACACCGTATACAGCCTCATCATGCAAGTGATCGCGCTGGTGCTCAGCCTGCTGCCTTACGGCATCGGCCTGATCGTGTTGCTGCCGCTCGGCCTGACCTCGCTCTACGTCAGCTACCGCAACATCTTCCCCTTTGCTGGAGAGATTCAGACTACCCAACCTGGCTAGACCCGCTCGACTGATGCCGCAGTGCGGCGATCCGCATGAGCAATCTTCAAAACGCAGCGCCACCCCATCTACACTGCGGTCAGCTTCGCATATTCCAGCGCCAGCCATTTGCTGCCCGCGTGCCTGAAATTGACCTGCACGCGCGCATCCGCGCCGCCGCCCTCCACACCGGTAATCACCCCCTCACCGAACTTCTGGTGGAACACGCGCTGGCCGATGCGCCATGACCCCTCACCCCCAGCCGGCTTCGCCCCCCTCGCTGCGCTCTCCCCGCTGGCGGGAGAGGGGTGCGCGTCAGCGCGGGAGAGGGTCGGCGAAGGAACAAATGAATCAAATGTCTTCCGCGCCGCGAACCTCGGCGTCAGCCAATGCAGCAACCCCTCCGGCAACTCGCGCAAAAAACTCGACGCCATGCCGTAACTCACCTGACCGTGCAACATGCGGCTTTGCGCGAAGCTCAGGTACAGCCTGCGCCGCGCGCGGGTGATCGCCACGTACATCAGCCGGCGCTCCTCATCCAGACCGCCGTCCACGTTCTGGCTGTTCTGGTGCGGAAACAAACCCTCTTCCAGGCCGGTGATGAACACCGTGTGAAACTCCAGCCCCTTCGCGGCATGCACCGTCATCAGGTGCAGCGCGTCGTCCTGGTCGCCCGCCTGATGCTCGCCCGCCTCCAGCGAGGCGTGGGTCAGAAAAGAGGTCAGGCTGTCGTCCTCGTTCTCATGCACGAACAGCGTCGCGGCGTTGACGAGTTCGTTCAGGTTTTCCAGCCGCTCTTCGGCTTCGCGCTTTTTGACACCGGTCTCGTTCTGGTAATGCGCAACCAGGCCGCTGTGCTCCAGCACATGGTCGATGATTTCAGGCAAAGGTAGTTCGCGGGTCGCACTGCGCAGCGACTCGATCAGCGCGACGAACGCCGTGATCTTGCTGCCCATCCTTGCAGCCGCGTCGAACAGCGTGCCGCCCCGAGACGGTGGGGCGGAGTCCTCTGGTGCGGGAGGGGCGGCTGGGCGGCTACTCCCGACACCGGCTGGCTGCGCCAGTAACGTGTCGTAGCCGCCGCTATTCATCTTTGCCGCTTCCTGCAACTGCTCGATGCTGCGCGCGCCGATGCCGCGCGTCGGAAAGTTGATGATGCGCAGCAGCGCGTTGTCGTCGCCGGTGTTTTCCATCAGGCGCAGGTAGGCCAGCGCATGCTTGATCTCCTGCCGCTCGAAAAAGCGCAGTCCCCCGTACACGCGATACGACAATCCTGCGGACACCAGCGCATGCTCCAGTACCCGCGACTGCGCGTTGGAGCGGTACAGCAGCGCGATCTCCCTGAGATTGATCCCCTCGGACTTTAACTGCTTGATCTCGTCGACGATAAACCCTGCCTCGTCCACATCCGTTGCCGCCTCGTACACGCGCAGTTGCTCCCCGCCGTTCTCCGCCGTCCACAGGTTTTTGCCGAGGCGGCTGCGGTTATGCTTGATCAGCGCGTTGGCAGCGTCGAGGATGTTGGCGTGCGAGCGGTAGTTCTGTTCCAGCTTGATGACATTTTCGATGTGGAAGTCGCGCAGCAGCTCCTGCATGTTGCCGACGTTCGCGCCGCGGAACGCGTAGATCGACTGGTCGTCGTCGCCCACCGCGAACAGCGAGTTGTTCTTGCCCGCCAGCAGTTTCAGCCAGCGGTATTGCAGCGGGTTGGTGTCCTGAAACTCGTCCACCAGAATATGCCTGAAGCGCTCCTGGTAATGCTCGCGCAATTGCGCATTGCGCGACAGCAATTCGTAGCAGCGCAGCAGCAACTCGGAAAAATCCACCACGCCCTCGCGCTGGCATTGCGCATCGTACTCGGCGAAAATCTCCACCTTGCGCCGCGTGTACGGATCGTAGGCCTCCACTTCGTTTGCGCGCAGCCCCTGCTCCTTGCTGGAGCTGATGAAGTTCTGCACCTCGCGCGGCGGATATTTCTCGTCATCGACATTCATAGCCTTCATCAGCCGCTTGATCGCGGACAACTGGTCGCCGGAATCGAGAATCTGGAAGGCCTGCGGCAAATTCGCCTCGCGGTGATGCGCGCGCAACATGCGGTTGCATAGCCCGTGAAACGTGCCGATCCACATGCCGCGCGTGTTAATCCCTGTCCTGAGCGCTGTCGAAGGGGGCAGCATCGCCGACAGCCGCGTCACCATCTCCTTCGACGCCTTGTTGGTGAACGTCACCGCGAGGACGCCGTGCGGACTCACCGCGCCGGTGTTAATCAGATACGCGATGCGCGTCGTCAGCACGCGCGTCTTGCCGCTGCCCGCCCCGGCGAGAATCAGCGCGGACTGGTGCGGAAGCGTGACGGCGAGTCGTTGTTCGGGATTGAGGCCGGAAAGCAGGGAGGAATTCATCGGCGAATTATCCCACAGGATGGCAGCATGACGTGCCGATCCGCTCAAGACGATTGATGCGGCTTAACAAGAAATAAAAAGTTTCCCGGAGAAACGGGGCTACTCATTGCACAATATTCGCGGATTGGAGCGGTTATTGCGGCGGAGCGAAGTCACCCAATGGCCGAAAACAAAACACAAAACGGCCATCGTCGAAATCCACCGCCAGCGCCCCGCCCCGGTTCAGTGCGTAATCCCAATACCCCCTGGTGGGGCAGCCTACATGGCATTCGCTGGCATGCGCAGGCGATTCCAGATCGCGTTCGCGGTCATACCAGGACAGCAGCATGTTTTCGCCGAGCTGCCCGTCGGCGACCGCCGAGGCGCGCTTGAGAGCTGCGTCAAAGTCGGGTGCTGTTCCGGTTGAGGCGATGCGATGTATCTTCATGAGTCCTCGGCAAGGTTTTGGTTGTTGCAGATCCCGTAAGCACGACGGATGATTTCCCTACACAGCATTCCAGTCCGCAGACCCACCGTGCGAATTCCCTTTAAATCTCGAATTCATGCCCGCGCTGCAACAGCGCCGGCTTGAATTCCGGTATGGCGCCCAGTATTTCGCGAAATGTGTCGCTCTCGCGCCCCGCTTCCAGGTGCACGATGAACAGTTCGACCGGGCGTTGCAGCGAGCGCATTCCCTGCGCCAGCAGGCTGGCGGTCATGTGGCCGGAGCGCGCCGCGATTGCGGCGTTGGCGTTGAGGAAGGTGTTTTCGACCAGCAGGTATTTCAGGTTGGCGATGCGGTTCAGCGCCTGCCAGAAATCTTCGCAGTAGGTGGTGTCGCCGCTGTACACGAGGCTGGCTGCGCCACTGTCGAGCTGGTAGCCGGCGCAGGGCACGGCATGCCGCGCGGGCAGCGCGGTGATTTTCCGGCCATTCAGCTCCACGGTCTCGCCCGGCGCGATCGGCTTGAAGCGGATGCAGGGGCGCTCGGGCGAGGGCAGCACAGAATAGTCCGGCCAGATTTCGCCGTTGAGGATGTTGCGCCGGATGGCGGAAATGGTCTGGGGCAGGGCATAGACGGTGAGCGGCGCATCGCGGAAATTGCCCGCTGCATCGGCCAGCATCGGCAGCATGCAGCAATGGTCGAGGTGGGCATGGGTGAGGAATACGGCGTTGATGGCGATGGCCTGTTGCAGGCTGAGGTCGCCCGCGCCGGTGCCGGCATCGATCAGCAGGTCATCGTCCACCCGGTAGCAGGTGGTGCGCAGGTTGCCGGTGATGCTGCCGTTGCAGCCGAGTACGGTTACGCGCATGGATTTGCCCCTGTGCATGTGGTGCCGTTACGAGCAGCTATCTTATTCCAATTTCAATTTTCGGGTGATGCTGCGACCGGCAAAAAAAAACGGGGAACCGGTTAGAACAGGTTCCCCGCAGTTGCAGCTGCAAAAATCTATGTTTTCCTGCACGCGATCATGTTGTGAATGATCGGCGTAAGGATGATTTCCATCGCATAGCTCATCTTCCCGCCGGGCACCACCAGCGTGTTGGCGCGCGACATGAAGGAGTCGGGAATCATCGTCAGCATGTACGGGAAGTCCACGCCCTTGGGTTTGCTGAAGCGGATCACCACAAAACTTTCGTCCAGTGTCGGGATGTCGCGCGCAATAAACGGGTTGGAAGTGTCCACCGTGGCCACGCGCTGGAAGTTGATGTGGGTGCGCGAAAATTGCGGGGTGACGTATTTGATGTAGTCGGGCATGCGGCGCATGATGGTGTCGACTGTCGCTTCCGCCGTATAGCCGCGCTCGGCTGCATCGCGGTGTATTTTTTGTATCCATTCGAGATTGACCACCGGTACTACGCCGATACCCAGATCCACATATTTCCCGGCATCGACCTTGCCGTCAATAACCAGGCCGTGCAGCCCTTCGTAGAACAACAGGTCGGTTTTTGCCTCGATGTCTTCCCATGGGGTGAATGTGCCCGGCTTCAGGTCGGTCAGCTTGAAATGGCTATTGTGTTTCTCGGCTTCTTCATCGCTATGCACGTAGTAGCGGCGCTTGCAAGTGCCGGTTTCGCCATACTTCTTGAACATTTCCTCGATCTTGTCGAAGTGGTTGGAGCCGGGGCCGAAGTGGCTGAAGGAATTGTTGCCGGCTTTGGCCGCCTCTGCAGCGGCGGCGCGAAACGCCATGCGGTCCAGGCTGTGCAGGCTGTCGCCCTCGACGACCGCAGCCTTGATTCCTTCACGGCGGAAGATGTTTTCAAAGGCCAGTTTAACCGTGGTGGTGCCCGCACCTGAAGAACCGGTGACAGCGATAACGGGGTGCTTGCACGACATGGCGATATCTCCTGAATAATAAGAATAGGGGTTAATTAGGATGTAATTCTATAACAAAGACCACCGCGCGGCCACCGCGCGTGCCGGGCGACATGGACAAATTTCCTGGCGATTCTGTCCGAACCCTTTATAAATAACCGTTTTGCGCCAGCTTGATTCTGGTTTTGGCATCATGCGTTCACTTGCGTGAAGTTTAGTAAAACTGAAATTGGCTTTGAGCGCGGAAAAGGCGATGCCGCTATAATGCCGCACTCAAAAATTCGAACCGTGTACAGCAGAAATATGCAATCCAACTATCATCCGGCCGCCATCGAGAAACAGGCGCAACAACACTGGGAGGATCGCCAGGCGTTTCATGCCACCGAACAATCTGACAAGCCGCAGTCCGACAGGCCAAAATATTACTGCCTGTCGATGTTTCCCTACCCGTCCGGCAAGCTGCATATGGGGCATGTGCGCAACTACACCATCGGCGATGTATTGAGCCGTTACCACCGCATGAAGGGCTACAACGTGATGCAGCCGATGGGCTGGGACGCGTTCGGCCTGCCTGCCGAGAACGCCGCGATGGCGAACAACGTGCCGCCCGCTGCATGGACCTATTCCAATATCGCCTACATGAAGCAGCAGTTGAAGTCGCTGGGGCTGGGCATAGACTGGTCGCGCGAGGTCACCACCTGCAAACCGGACTATTACCGCTGGGAGCAATGGCTTTTTACCCGGCTGTTCAAGAAAGGCATCATCTACAACAAGACCGCCTCGGTGAACTGGGATCCGGTGGACCACACCGTGCTCGCCAACGAGCAGGTCATCGACGGGCGCGGCTGGCGTTCCGGCGCGCTGGTGGAGAAGCGGGATATCCCGATGTATTTCTTCCGCATCACCCAATATGCCGACGAGTTGCTGCAAGGGCTGGACACACTGGATGGCTGGCCGGAGCAGGTCAAGACCATGCAGGCCAACTGGATCGGCAAGAGCTACGGCTGTGAAATAGGATTTAGGATCGAGGGTCGAGTATTGAGCAGCGCCGCATCCGATCCTCAATCCCCGCTCCTCAATCCTGTTCTTAAGGTGTACACCACCCGCGCCGACACCATCATGGGCGTCACCTTCGTTGCCGTCGCCGCCGAGCATCCGCTGGCCGCGCATGCGGCACAAAGCAACAAGAAGCTTGCCGCCTTCATCGAGGAATGCAAGCAAGGCAGCGTGGCCGAGGCGGACATCGCAACGATGGAAAAGAAGGGCATGCCCACGGGCATCACCGTCACCCACCCGCTCACCGGCGAGCAAATCCCGGTGTGGGTCGGCAACTACGTGCTGATGGGCTATGGCGAAGGCGCAGTGATGGCGGTGCCGGCGCATGACGAGCGGGATTTTCATTTCGCCAGGACCTACGGCCTGCCGATCAAACAAGCGATCTCCCCTCGCCCGCAGGCGGGAGAGGGGCTGGGGGTGAGGGACGTATTCACCACCGAAGCCTGGCAGGAATGGTACTCCGACAAGGAGCAGGGTGTCTGCGTGAACTCAGGCAAATACGACGGCCTGAACTACGAACAGGCCGTGGACGCCATCGCCGCCGACCTGAAAGCAAAAGGCCTGGGCGAGAAGAAGGTGCAGTTCCGCCTGCGCGACTGGGGCATTTCGCGCCAGCGCTACTGGGGCTGCCCGATCCCGATCATCCACTGCCCGAGTTGCGGAGATGTGCCGGTGCCGGACGACCAGTTGCCGGTGGTGCTGCCGGAGAACGTGGTGCCGGACGGCGCCGGATCGCCGCTGGCGAAGATGCCGGAATTCTATGAATGCAACTGCCCCAGGTGCGGCGGCAAGGCGCGGCGCGAGACCGACACGATGGATACCTTCGTGGAATCGTCCTGGTATTACGCGCGCTACTCCAGCCCGGATTGCTCCACCGGCATGGTGGACAAGGCCCGCGCGCAACACTGGCTGCCGGTGGATCAATATATCGGCGGCATCGAGCACGCGATCCTGCATCTGCTGTATGCGCGCTTCTTCCACAAGCTGATGCGCGACGAGGGGCTGGTGCAAGGCGACGAGCCTTTTAAAAACCTCCTGACACAGGGCATGGTGGTCGCGCCGACTTTCTATCGCGACGATACCGCAGGCAGGAAACAGTGGATCAATCCGGCAGAAGTGGAACTGGCAACCGATGCGCGCGGGCGTCCGGTCAGCGCAACGCTGCGCGCCGACGGCCAGCCGGTGATCATCGGCGGCACCGAAAAAATGGCCAAGTCCAAGAACAACGGCGTCGATCCTCAGGCCATCATCGACGAATACGGCGCCGATACGGCGCGGCTGTTCATGATGTTCGCCGCGCCGCCGGAGCAGTCGCTGGAATGGTCGGACGCCGGCGTGGAAGGCGCGTTCCGCTTTCTCAAGCGCGTATGGAAGGCCGCCCATGACCATGTCGAACTGGGCGTCGTAACGGCCTACCGGAACGGCGAATTGAGTGCGGCGGCGAAAGCCCTGCGCCTGCAGCTGCATCAGACCATCGCCAAGGTAGACGACGACATGGGGCGGCGCAAAACCTTCAACACGGCCATTGCGGCGAATATGGAACTGCTCAACGCGCTGGCAAAGTTCGACGAGCAGACACCCGTCGCGCGCAGCATAGTGCAGGAAGTGCTGGAAGCCATCGCGCTGATGCTGAACCCCATCGTGCCGCACCTCTGCCAAACTTTGTGGTCCGAACTGCGCCCCGGCAGCGATGCGCTGGATCAGCCTTTTCCCAAGGCCGACCCAGGCGCACTGGTGCAGGATGAAATCGAAATCGTGATCCAGGTGAACGGCAAATTGCGCGGCAACCTGACGGTTGCCAAAACCGCCGAAAAAGCGACGCTGGAACAGTTGGCGCTTGCTCACCCGGCAGTCGAAAAACAACTGGCGGGTGCGGTGCCGAAAAAAATCGTGATCGTGCCGGGCCGCCTGATCAATATCGTTGTGTAGGGGTGGGTCGCAGGGGCGGTTTTTAAACCCGCCCGATGAGTGTTTAACGGGAAGGTTTGAATCCCTCCCCCTACGGACATCACCACCTGCTTTGGGAGAAAATGTGCGTCTTCTTGTATTGTCAATTTCATTGCTGCTGGCCGCCTGCGGCTTTCAGCTGCGCGGACAGGCGGGCATGCCTTTCGATACGTTATATCTGGATGCTGCCAACCCCAATACGCCCTTCATCGGCGAATTGCGCCGCAGCCTGGAAGCCAGCAAGGTGAAACTGGTGAGCACTGCCGAGCAGGCTGATGTGGTGCTTAACATTGTCAGCGAGATTTACGAGAAGCAGATCCTCACGCTGGGCGGCGACGGGCGCGTGAACGAATTCCGGTTGAGCCACCGCGTTTCCCTGCGCGCTTATGACCTCAAGCAACAGGAATGGATACCCGCCGAGGAAATCGCGTTGCGCCGCGACTATTCATATGATGACTCCCGGATTCTTGCCAAGGAGGCCGAGGAAAACCTGCTTAACCAAAGCATGCGTTCGGACATGGTTCAGCAGATCGTGCGCCGCCTCAGCCGCGCCGGAGCGCAGCCGAAATGAATCATTGAGCGACATGAAGATAGTCACCAGCGAAGAACTGCCGCGCCACCTTGCCTCCGGCCTCAAGCCGCTCTATGTAGTGTACGGCGATGCACTGCTGCTGGCGCTCGAGGCGGCAGACAGCATCCGTGCGGCGGCCCGAACTGCCGGGTATTCCGAGCGCGAGACCCTCATCGCCGAACAGCATTTCAAATGGGGTGAATTGCGCAACAGCGCGCAAAGCCTTTCGCTGTTTGCCGAGCGCAAGGTCATTGACCTGCGCATCCCGTCCGGCAAGCCCGGCGCGGAAGGCGGGCAGGCGTTGCAGGACTACGTTGCCAATCTGAGCCCGGACATACTGACGCTGATTTCCCTGCCCAAGATGGACTGGTCCGCCCAGAAGAGCCAGTGGTTCATTGCGTTGCAGCAGCATGGGGTGATGATTCCCACCGACGATATTCCGCGCAGCGCGCTGCCGCGCTGGATATCCGGCCGCATGAAGCGGCAGGAACAGGCCGCCGACGAGGCTACGCTTGAATTTCTCGCCGACCGTTGCGAAGGCAACCTGCTCGCGGCGTTTCAGGAAATCCAGAAGCTCGCGCTGCTGTTCCCGCCCGGACAACTGTCTTTCGAGCAGGTCAAGGATGCGGTAATGGATGTGGCGCGCTACGATATTTTCAAGCTCTCCGAAGCCATGCTGAGCGGCAATGCGGCGCGTTTCTCGCGCATACTCGACGGGCTGCGCGCCGAGGGAACCGCCACCGTGCTGGTGCTGTGGGCAATCAGCGAAGATATCCGCACGCTGGGCAAGGTGCTGCAGGCGGTGCAGCGCGGCGGCAACCTGGGCGATGCGCTGCGCGACATGCGGGTGCGCAGGGACAGGCAGGGAATGATCGAACATGCGGCGCGCCGACTGAAGTTTCCGCACATCGAGCGCGCGCTGCAGCAGGCCGCGCGGCTGGACAAGACCATAAAGGGCCTGCGCCGGGGCGATGTGTGGGACGAATTACTGCAACTGGGATTGCGCTTCGCCAGACGAGAAACCGGTGGCCGGGCACCCTAATGAACGGCATATTATTAGTCGTAACCAATATGCCGGATGCGCAATCTGCGGCTAAACTTGCGCAGCAGATTATCGAAGCGCGTGCCGCCGCCTGCGTGAACCAGCTTGCCCCGTGTGCCTCGACATACCGCTGGCAGGGCAGCATCGAAACCGCTACTGAAGTGCCGCTGCTGATCAAGACCACAAAGGCTGCTTATCCGCGCCTCGAAAAATTGATACGCGAAGGACACCCTTACGAACTTCCCGAAATCATCGCGGTCTCTGTAGATGCCGGTTTGCCCGCTTATCTGGGCTGGGTGTGCAATGAAACTGAAATAAACAAGGAATAACCATGCGTTCTGTCTTGCTGCTGTTGCTCTGTATTATCACTCCCGCTTCAAATGCGGAAGGCTTTCTGGATCGCCTGGGCGGTGCCAAACAGCCGGTCTTTCTGCCGCCGGACCAGGCGTTCGCCCTGGATGTGAGCGTGCGCGATGCGCACACCCTGCAGGCAAATTTCACGATCACCCCGGGATACTATTTATATCGCGACAAAATCAGTTTCACAACAAATGACACTGCAATCAAGGTCGCGTCGGTAAAATTACCCAGGGGGGAAATAAAAAACGACCCCAACTTCGGCGCTACCGAGGTCTTTCATAACTCATTTCAGGCAGAGATCACGCTGGAGCGTGGCGCCACTAACGCCGAAATCATTACGTTGAACGCGAAATATATGGGTTGCAGCGAGCAGGGCTTGTGCTATCCGCCCATCACCCCGACGCTGCGCGTCAGTCTGCCCGACGCAAAAACCGGCCTGCTTGCGCCGCCCGTGATGACTGAAGCGCCACCGCCACCGGCCCAGGCTCCGTTATCGGAAGGCTCGCAAATCGCGCAACTCTTCAAGGGCGGGAATTTCTGGCTGATCATTCCCTTCTTCTTCGGTGCGGGATTATTGCTGGCATTGACCCCGTGCGTGTTCCCGATGATCCCGATTCTGTCCGGCATTATCGTCGGGCGCGGCCACAAGATCACCCACATGCACGCTTTCATGCTGTCGCTGGCTTATGTGCTGGGCATGGCGATCACTTATGCCGCAGTCGGGGTGGCTGCGGGATTTTCCGGCCACCTGCTTTCCAATGCGCTGCAAACACCCTGGGTGCTGGGCAGTTTCTCTGTTGTGTTCGTGCTGCTATCGCTGTCGATGTTCGGTTTTTACGAGTTGCAGTTGCCTTCTGCATTGCAAAGCAAGCTTACCGATACCAGCAACCGCCTGCACGGCGGACATTTGTCCGGCGTGTTCGTGATGGGCGCGCTGTCAGCCATTATCGTGGGGCCGTGCGTGGCCGCGCCGCTGGCCGGGGCGCTGCTGTATATCGGGCAGACGCATGATGCAGTGCTGGGAGGGGTCGCACTGTTTACGCTGGCCATGGGGATGGGCGCGCCGCTGCTGCTGATTGGCGCCTCGGCAGGGGTATTGCTGCCCAAGGCGGGTGCGTGGATGGAAGCGGTGAAGAGCATCTTTGGCGTGCTGCTGCTGGCCCTGGCGATCTGGATTATCCAGCCGCTGCTGCCCATCGGCGTGCAAATGCTGCTGTGGGCCGCGCTGCTGATCTTCTCGGGAATCTATTTGCATGCGCTGGATAGCCTGGTGCACAACGCCAGCGGCTGGCAGAAGCTGGTCAAAGGTATCGGCCTGTTCACCCTGCTGCTGGGAGTGGCTTATCTGGTCGGCGCACTGTCCGGTGCGCCCGACATCCTGCGTCCGCTGGGCAATATTGGGCGTGCCGAAACGCAAGCGCCTGCCACTGCGCATTTTTCCCGCGTCAAGGACATTGCGGAACTCGATCAGCGCATCGCCCAGGCGCGCGGCCAGACTGTATTGCTGGATTTTTACGCCGACTGGTGCGTCTCCTGCAAGGAAATGGAGCGCTTCACCTTTGCCGATGCCGCCGTTCAGGCCAGACTCAAACCGGCCTTGTTGCTGCAGGCCGATGTCACCGCCAACAGCGAAGCCGACCAGGCCCTGCTCAAACGCTTTGGCTTGTACGGCCCGCCCGGGATTTTATTCTTTGATACACAAGGGAAAGAACTGGGCGATTTTCGCGTGGTCGGTTATCAGGATGCAGTCCAGTTTTTAAAAACGCTGCAACAGGTTGGGCTTTAACACTATTTGTTTATCTTCGCTAAAATTCTGGACAAATCACCCTAATTTACGGCAAACTGCGCACATGAAAAACATCCTGGTGCTGCATGGACCCAATCTGAATCTGCTCGGCAGCCGCGAGCCGGATGTTTATGGCCGTGTCACGTTAGACGAAATTAACGCGAGTTTGACGAAATTAACCGAAATGCAGGGCGCAAAATTATCCTGTTTACAGAGCAATGCGGAAGCGGTGCTGGTCGAGCGCATTCAACAGGCAAGAGCCGATGGCACGCAGTTCATCGTTATCAATCCCGCTGCGTTCACCCACACCAGCGTGTCATTGCGCGATGCGCTGGCGGCAGTTTGCCTCCCGTTTATCGAGGTGCATCTTTCCAATGTGTTCGCCCGCGAGGCGTTCCGCAAGGAATCGTTCTTTTCAGATATTGCCATTGGCGTAATCAGTGGCCTGGGCGCGGCGGGTTATGAATTTGCCGTGCAATTCGCACTAAACTATAAAAAACAAGCTTAAGGGAGACTCTAAAAATTCAGAGTTCGCCCAAATGCAAGGCGCGGAAAAAATTTCGCCGCGCCGCATATGTTGGATATGTAAGCAAGAAATTTTTTCCGCAACGCAGCAGTTGGGATGAAATGTGGATTTTTAGAGGTTCCCTAGGAGGTCATCATGGATTTACGCAAACTTAAGACACTTATTGAGTTGGTAGAAAGTTCCGGCATTGCCGAACTGGAAATCAGCGAGGGCGAAGAACGCGTCCGCATCACACGCACCGCCGCATCCGTGATGCAGGCCTATGCGCCTGCGCCGCAACAACCCATCGCCACCGCCGCACCGGCTGCGGAACCCGCCAAACCAGCGGTAGCTGAAGGCCATGTGGTGAAATCGCCGATGGTCGGCACGTTCTACCGCTCGGCTTCGCCGGGATCCAAGGCATTTGTGGACGTCGGCCAATCCGTGAACAGCGGAGACACTCTGTGCATCATCGAGGCAATGAAGCTGCTCAATGAAATCGATGCGGATCAAAGCGGCGTTATCAAGGCTATCCTTGTCGAGAATGGACAACCGGTGGAGTTCGGGCAACCGTTGTTTGTGATCGGTTAATCCTGCAATAGCGCAAAATACGCGCCGCACCCAAGTTCGGAGTCAACACTTATGTTTGAAAAAATCCTGATCGCGAATCGCGGTGAAATTGCATTGCGTATTCAGCGCGCCTGCCGCGAAATGGGCATTAAAACCGTCGTCGTCCATTCCGAGGCGGATGCCGATGCCAAATACGTAAAGCTGGCCGATGAGTCGGTGTGCATCGGCCCGGCACCGTCCAGCCAGAGTTACCTGAGCATTCCTGCCATCATCAGTGCGGCGGAAGTGACCGATGCGCAGGCTATCCACCCCGGCTACGGCTTCCTGTCCGAAAACGCGGATTTTTCCGAGCGCTGCGAAAAATCCGGCTTCGTGTTCATCGGCCCGCGCGCCGAAACCATCCGCCTGATGGGCGACAAGGTCAGCGCCAAGATTGCGATGAAGAAAGCCGGCGTGCCCTGTGTGCCCGGTGTGGAAGGCGCGTTGCCCGACAATCCCGCCGAGATCATCAAGATCGCGCGCACCATCGGCTACCCGGTCATCATCAAGGCCTCCGGTGGCGGGGGAGGGCGCGGGATGCGCGTGGTGCATACCGAAGCTGCCTTGCTGAACGCGGTCACGATGACGAAGACCGAAGCACAGGCTGCTTTCAATAATCCCATGGTGTACATGGAAAAATTCCTGGAAAACCCGCGCCACATCGAATTTCAGGTGCTGTCCGACCAGCATGGCAACGCGGTTTATCTGGGCGAGCGCGACTGCTCAATGCAGCGCCGCCACCAAAAGATCATCGAGGAAGCGCCCGCTCCATTGCTCAATTCGCGCCTGCGCAACAAGATCGGCGAACGCTGCGCCGAAGCCTGCCGCAAGATCGGTTATCGCGGCGCGGGCACGTTCGAATTCCTGTTCGAGAACGACGAGTTTTACTTCATCGAAATGAATACCCGCGTCCAGGTGGAACACCCGGTCACCGAAATGATTACCGGCATCGACATCGTGCAGCAGCAGATTCGCATTGCCGCCAATGAGAAGCTGGCCTTCAAGCAGCGCGACATTCAATTCAGGGGGCATGCCATCGAATGCCGCATCAACGCCGAGCATCCGTACAAATTTATTCCATCACCCGGGCGTATCACCACCTGGCATCCGCCCGGCGGCCCGGGCATACGCGTGGATTCGCACGTGTACGCAAACTATTTTGTGCCGCCCCATTACGACTCGATGATCGGCAAGATCATTGCCTACGGCGATACTCGCGAGCAGGCCATGGCGCGGATGCGCACCGCATTGTCCGAAATGGCGGTCGAGGGCATCGAGACCAACCTCGCGCTGCATCGCGAATTGCTGCAGGACGCAGCTTTCATGCGCGGCGGCACCAACATTCATTACCTGGAAGAGCGGCTCGCCGAACGCACCAAGGACAAGTAATGCCGTGGCTGACCCTCGTCGTTGACACCGACGCCCAACACGCCGAAGCGCTGAGCGACGCGCTGCTGGAACTCGGCGCTCTGTCGGTGGACCTGCTGGATGCCGATGCCGGCACGCCGGACGAGCAGGCGATCTTTGGCGAACCGGGTGAGCCGCCGCCCGGCGTGTGGCAGCACAACCGCGTCAGCGCGCTGTTCGACGCTGACCGGGACGTACCGGCCATCCTGCGCCAGGCCGCCGGCAGCATCGGCCTCGAACAAATCCCCGAACACCGCATCGAAACGCTTGCCGACAACGACTGGGTGCGCCTCACGCAATCGCAATTCGAGCCGATCCGGATTTCGGCGCGGCTGTGGATCGTGCCGACCTGGCACACCCCCAGCGACCCGGAAGCGATCAACATCGTGCTCGACCCCGGCCTCGCATTCGGCACCGGCAGCCATCCCACCACGCGCCTTTGCCTGCGCTGGCTCGATAACAACCTGCAGGGCGGCGAAAGCGTGCTGGATTACGGCTGCGGTTCCGGCATCCTCGCCATCGCCGCGCTGAAGCTGGGGGCTGCACACGCCGTCGGCATTGATGTAGACTCGCAGGCGGTGATTTCCAGCCGCGACAATGCCGCCGCAAACCGGGTCGGGAACGTGCAGTTTTATCTGCCCGACAATGCGCCACCGGCAACCTATGACCTGGTCGTGGCGAACATTCTGACCAACCCGCTGCGTATGCTCGCACCGTTGCTGGCCAATGCGACGCGTCCCGGCGGGCAAATCGTATTGTCCGGCATACTCGAGGAACAGGCGCCAGACATGATGAATATCTACCAACAATGGTTCGACCTGAACGCCCCGATTTTCGAGGACGGCTGGGCGTGCCTGTCAGGACGCAGACGATAGATGCCCGGAACAACGCATTGCCCATTTTGCAAAACACGCTTCAAAATTGCCGAAGAGCAATTGGAGACACATCTCGGCATGGTGCGTTGCGGGCATTGCCTGCAAACCTTCGACGCACGCCCCGGCTTTGTTCCGGACCAGCCCAGCCCGCAACTCGAGTTGCCGATGATGGATGCAGAACTGCCGATACTGGATGCTCAGGTCTCGACCACCTCCTTCGGCCTGCCCGTACTGCAACCCATGACGCTGGCAGAGCAGGTCGCTATCGTCGAAGACGAGGGCATCGGCGAGTACCAACCAAAATACCGCTCATGGCCGTGGGCAATTGCCGCCTTGTCATTGACCATGTTGCTGGTAGCGCAATCCGCCTATTTTTTCCGCGTGGAACTCGCCGCCCGCATACCCGGCTTGAAACCCGCACTTGTCGGCTACTGCCGGATACTGAAATGCACCGTGCCGCTGCCGCAAAAAACCGGACTGATAACAATAGAATCATCAGAGCTCGAGGCCGATCCCAAACATGAAAACCAGATCAACCTGAATGCGCTGCTGCGCAACCGCGCCCCCTACTCACAAACCTTCCCCAGTCTGGAACTCACACTCAACGACAGCCAGGATAAACCGCTGGCGCGCCGCCTATTCCGTCCGGCGGAGTATTTGCCGCCGCAGGAAAACGAAGCAGCCGGCATGCTGCCCAACCACGAACTCAACCTCAGGCTGCACCTCAATATCGGCGATCTCAGGCCGGTCGGTTACCGCCTTGCGGTCTTCTACCCGGGCACCTGAATTGCTGAACGGTTTGCCGGATGCGCAATGCAATTTGAAAGCCCGGGTCATTTCCGGCATAATTCCCCCCGCCGTTTAAAGACCAATGGGAGAGCGTGTCAGCCAGTTTCATCACGGGCTGTGACACCGCCGAAGGCGCAACACCCGCAACCGCTCAGGCACAAGGACTATTGGCACAGGCAAATCTGGAGAGCGTTGGATTATCCAACCACCGAAGGGGCAGGCAACGCGAGTTGCAATCTCTCAGGTACCGAGGACAGATGGGGCGCAGCAGATTTCTGCTGCGCCTTTTTTCATTTTTGGAAAGCCAACATGACGTTAAAACAGACTCCGCTCAACGCAGCACACCGCGCGATGGGCGCAAAAATGGTCGATTTCGGCGGTTGGGATATGCCGGTGAACTACGGTTCGCAGATCGACGAACATCATCAGGTACGCAATGATTGCGGCATGTTCGACGTGTGCCACATGCGCGTGGTGGATGCGAAGGGCGAGGGCATACGCGCTTTTCTGCGCTACCTGCTGGCGAACAATGCCGGCAAGCTGACGCTGCCCGGCAAGGCACTCTATTCCGCCATGCTGCGTCCGGACGGCGGCGTGATCGACGACCTCATCATCTACTTCATGAGCGAGCAGTGGTTCCGCATCGTCGTGAATGCGGGTACCGCGGACAAGGACATCGCGTGGATGAAGCAGCAGGCCGCAGAATTCACAAGGCATCTCCCGTCGGGAGATGCGGCGGTTGCCCTTTCTCCCGCAAGCGGGGGAAAGTTGGATAGGGGGAATACGCCCATCACCATCACCTCGCGCGACGACCTGGCGATGGTTGCCGTGCAGGGCCCGAATGCGCGCGCCAAGGTGTGGCAGGTGCTGCCGCAAACCAGGGCAGCTACCGAAGGCCTGCAGAACTTCCAGGCTGCGGATTGCGGCGAATACTTCGTGGCGCGCACCGGCTATACCGGCGAAGACGGTTTCGAGGTGATGCTGCCCAAGGAGAAAGTCGAGGAATTCTGGTACGCACTGAACAAGGCGGGTGTGAAACCCATCGGTCTCGGCGCGCGCGACACGCTGCGCCTCGAAGCCGGCATGAACCTGTACGGACAGGACATGGACGAGAGCGTTGGCCCGCTGGAATCCGGCCTGGCGTGGACGGTGGACCTGAAGAGCGAACGCGATTTCATCGGCAAGGCCGCGCTGCTCGCCAGTCCGACGGTGCGCAAACTGGTCGGGCTGGTGCTGCTGGATCGCGGCGTGCTGCGCGGCCACCAGAAGGTGCACACCGCGCACGGCGAAGGCGAAATCACCAGCGGCAGCTTCTCGCCCACCTTGGAGAAATCCATCGCACTGGCGCGCGTGCCGAAAGACGTGCAAATTGGCGATACGGTGCAAGTGGCGATCCGCGATAAAATGCTGGCGGCGAAAGTGGTGAAGTATCCGTTCGCGCGCAAGGGCAAAGCAGTGTGAGCCTGTAGCTCGCAGCGGGTAGCCTGTAGCTTCTGAGGCCGCGCGCAAAGCGCGCACAGCATTAGCTTCCAGCTACCCGCTACGAGCTACAGGCTGTAATCGAATTACCATAAGGAGATTCAAATGAGCAACCCAGCAAACCTGAAATACACCGCCTCCCACGAATGGATCAGGAGCGAAGCCGACGGCACCATCAGCATCGGCATCACCCAGCACGCGCAGGAGCTGCTGGGCGACATGGTATTTGTCGAAAACCCGGCGGTCGGCCGCAAGCTCAAGGCCAAGGAAGAATGCGCGGTAGTGGAATCGGTAAAAGCCGCAGCCGACGTGTACGCGCCGGTTGCCGGTGAAGTGACGGCGGTGAACAGCGAACTCGACAGCGCCCCGGAAAAAATCAATGCCGATCCGTATGCCGCATGGATGTTCAAAATGAAGCCGGCCAGCGCGGCGGATGTGGCCGCGCTGATGGATGCGGCGGCGTACCAGGCCGTTGTCGACAGCGAAGCCCACTAAATCAGGACCGAGGATTGAGGATCGAGGAGCGAGGGAAAACCGCTTTTCGATCCTAGATCCTCGATCCTCAATCCTGAGGATCGACATGCCCTTCATTCCCCACACCGAGCAGGACATCAAGGCCATGCTCGCCAGCATCGGCGCGAAAAATATTGACGCGCTGTTCGATGAAATTCCCGCCGCGCTGAAAAGCGGCAAGCTCACTGCCGTCGGCGACGGGCTGAACGAGATGCAGGTGTCGCGCCTGATGCGCGAGCGTGCCGCACAGGATAGCCAGCCGCTCAACTTCATCGGCGCGGGCGCCTACGAGCACCACATCCCCGCCGCGGTCTGGGAGATCGCCACGCGTGGCGAGTATTACACCGCCTACACGCCGTATCAGGCCGAGGCCAGCCAGGGCACGCTGCAAACGCTGTACGAATACCAGACGATGATCGCTTCGCTGACCGGCATGGATGCGTCCAACGCCAGCCTGTACGACGGCGCGTCCGGTTTGGCTGAGGCGATTCTGATGGCGGTGCGCGCGCACAAGACGTCGCGGCACGTACTGTTGCCCGCCACCGTCAGCCCGCTGTACCGCAGCGTGGCGCGCAGCATCGTCAGGCTGCAGAACATCGAACTGGTGGAAATTCCGTTCGACATTGCGACCGGCACGATAGACTTCAAGGCACTGGAACAATATGCAGGAGCCGATATCGCCGCAATGGTCATTCCGCAGCCGAATTTTTTTGGCGCGCTGGAAGATGTCGACGCGCTGACCGATTGGGCGCATGCGCAAAATATGCTGGCCATCGCACTGGTGAATCCGCTGACACTGGCCTTGCTGAAAGCGCCGGGCAATTGGGGCAGCCCTCTCCCCAACCCTCTCCCGCTAGCGGGAGAGGGGGCAAACGAATCGCTGCGCGAATCCAATATCAGGGGGGCGGACATCGCGGTCGGCGACGGACAGCCGCTCGGCGCGCCGCTGTCCAGCGGCGGCCCGTATTTCGGTTTCATGTGCTGCAAGCAGGCGCTGGTGCGCCAGATGCCGGGACGCATCATCGGCCGCACCGTCGATCTGGACGGCAAACAGGGCTTCACGCTGACGCTGCAGGCGCGCGAGCAACACATCCGCCGCGCCAAGGCAACATCAAATATTTGCAGCAACCAGGGATTGATGGTGACGGCGGCGACCATCCACATGGCACTGCTCGGCGCGGACGGGTTGCGCCGTGCCGCCGCAGCATCGCATGGCAACACGCAATCGCTGGCGGCGCTGGCCTGCGGCGTGCCCGGCGTGAAACGCTTGTTCAGTGCGCCGCATTTTCACGAGGTCGTGCTGCGTCTGCCCAAATCATCTGCTGCGGTATTGGCCGGCATGGCCGAGCAGGGCGTATCGGGCGGCATCGATCTGCAGCCGTACTACCCGCAACTGGGGAATGCGATTCTGGTTTGCGCCACTGAAACCAAAACCGAAGAAGATTTGCAACGCTATGTGGCGGCGTTACGCCACGTCCTTCAGGGTTAAGAGGCATTCGACTGGGAGAACAAGATGAAAAATGACGACAAGAAACTAGGCACGACACTCGGCGGAACACCGGTGCAACTGTACGGCGACTTTCCGAAAGTCGGACAGACCGCGCCGGCCTTCTCGCTGGTGGGCAAGGATTTAAAGGATGTCACGCTGGAAAGTTTCGGCGACAAGCGCAAGGTGCTGAACATCGTTCCCAGCCTGGACACGGCGACCTGCGCAGCTTCCGAGCGCCGCTTCAACCAGATTGCCGGCGGCCTGGCCAATACCGTGGTGATAACCGTCTCCGCCGATTTGCCGTTCGCGATGGCGCGTTTTTGCGCCAGCGAAGGGCTGGACAATGTGACCAACCTTTCCGCAATGCGCGGCCGCGAGTTCATGCGCAACTACGGCGTGAAGATCGCCGACGGCCCGCTGGCCGGACTGATGGCACGCGCCGTGATCGTGCTGGATAGCAAGAATGTGGTGCGCTATACCGAACTGGTCAGCGAGATCAAGAACGAACCCAACTACGATGCGGCGCTGGCCGCGCTGCAATAACCCAACCCCTCCCGGCCTCCCCTTGTCAGGGGAGGGGCGCCACTTCCCCCTGACAAGGGGGATTGAGGGGGTTGATATTGATATGAAAGAGTTACATCCATGCTGATTTTTGAACGCTCCCATCCCGGCCGCCGCAACGCGGCACAAGCCCCGCATCACGCCGCAGCAGCCGGCGGCCCTTCGACCGGGCTCAGGACAGGCATCCCGGCCGCGCTGCTGCGCCAGGACCGGCCGCTGCTGCCGGAAGCTTCGGAAATGGACGTGGTGCGCCACTACACCCGGCTGTCGCAGAAGAATTTTTCGATCGACACGCACTTCTACCCGCTCGGCTCCTGCACGATGAAATACAACCCGCGCGCCTGCAACACGCTGGCGATGTTGCCGAACTTTCTGGCGCGCCATCCGCTCGCGCCCGAATCCACCGGGCAGGGCGTGCTGGCCTGTCTGTACGACTTGCAGGAAATATTAAAAGACGTGACCGGCATGGCCGGCGTGAGCCTGATGCCGATGGCCGGAGCGCAGGGCGAATTTGCCGGCATCGCGATGATCCGCGCCTATCACGATATGCGCGGCGACACGGCGCGCAGCGAGATCATCGTGCCGGATGCGGCGCACGGCACCAACCCGGCGACCGCGGTGATGTGCGGCTACACCGTGAAGGAGATTCCGACCGGCGCGAACGGAGACGTCGACCTGGACGCGCTGCGCGCCGCCACCGGCCCGCAGACCGCCGGGTTGATGCTGACCAACCCGTCCACGCTGGGCGTGTTCGAGAAGCGCATCACCGACATCCAGAAGGTCATCCACGACGCGGGCGGCCTGCTGTATTACGACGGCGCGAACCTGAATGCGATCCTCGGCAAGGTCAAGCCCGGCGACATGGGCTTCGACGTGATCCACATGAACCTGCACAAGACCTTCTCGACGCCGCACGGCGGCGGCGGGCCGGGCGCGGGCGCGGTGGGTGTGGCGCAACGCCTGCTGCCGTTCCTGCCGCTGCCGGTAGTCGCAAAACTCCCCTCGCCCGCAGGCGGGGAGAGCGCAGCGAGGGGGGCGAAGCCGGCTGGGGGTGAGGGTATCAACAACGAAGTATTTCGTTACTTAACAGAAAAAGACCTGCCGCAATCCATCGGCCACCTGTCCGCCTTCAGCGGCAACATCGGCATCCTGCTGCGCGCCTATGTGTATGCGCGCATGCTGGGCGCGGAAGGCATGCACCGCGTCGCCGAGTTCGCCACGCTCAACGCCAACTACCTGATGGCGGAACTGTACAAGGCGGGTTTCACCGTCGCCTTCCCACAACGCCGCGCCAGCCACGAGTTCATCATCTCGATGAAGCCGCTCAAGGATGCCACCGGCATCTCCGCGATGGACGTGGCCAAGCGCCTGCTGGACAAGGGCTATCATCCCCCCACCACCTACTTCCCGATGCTGGTGCCGGAATGCCTGCTGATCGAGCCGACCGAAACCGAATCGAAGGAGACGCTGGATGGCTTCGTCGCCGCGCTGAAGGAAATCCGCGACGAGGCGCATGCCACGCCGGAACTGGTGAAGGGCGCACCGCACACGATGCCGGTGCGGCGCCTCGATGATGTGAAAGCAGCCCGCGAACTGGACCTGACATGGAAAACCCCCACAAGCACCGCCCCGGTTTAACGCACGGCTGGCGCGCCGCGGGCATCGCGCTGCAGGGCTTGCGCGCCGCGTGGCAACACGAGGATGCGTTTCGCCAGGAAGTTGTTCTCGCGGCGATTGCGATTCCCGCCGCGCTGCTGCTGCCGGTTGCGCCGCTCGGCAAAGTCATGATGATCGCCAGCATCCTGCTGGTGCTGATCGTCGAACTGCTCAACTCCGCACTCGAAGCGGCGGTTGATTACGTCTCGCTGGATCACCACCCGGTCGCCAAGCGCGCCAAGGACATCGCCAGCGCCGCGGTGTTTCTGAGCATCGTGAATGTGCTGGTGGTGTGGGGGTTGGTTATCTACTCCAGCATGTCCTGATCCAGGACACTCCCGGATTCCGCTGCGCTTCATCCGGGCTTCTTGCTTTGTACATACCCTGGTAGAAGGATGCGGTGATAACCGCATCGTTCGCGATCGATGCGGTTCGTGCCTCACCGCATCTACGGCGCTCCCACAAGGAGATGTAGGGCGGGTCACACCCGCCGAAAACCCGTTAAATGACATGCACACATGGCGGGTGTGACCCGCAAACCGGCGGGTGTGACCCGCCCTACGGTGTTATTCCAAAGTTTGGATCAGCCAGCATTCAGTCCTTTAACCGGCACACCATCAGATGATAGGTCTTGTAACGCTCGAAGGTTTCCTTGCTGCGATTGACGGCAAAATATTTGTAGAGATGTAGGGCGGGTCACACCCGCCGTAAAACCCGTCAGATGACGTGCACACATGGCGGGTGTGACCCGCAAACCGGCGGGTGTGACCCGCCCTACGGCGCTATTCCAAAGTTTGGGTCAGCCAGCATTCAGCCCTTCAACCGGCACACCATCAGATGATAGGTTTTGTAACGCTCGAAGGTTTCCTTGCTGCGATTGCCGGCGAAATATTTGTAGTTCGCCTTGTCGAGTTTTTTGCGTAACAGCTTCTTCGCGATCCAGGTCAATTTCGGGTAGTTGTCGCCCAGGTATTTGTCGAGCGTCAGTCCCACCGGCCTGATGGTGTTGAGCAGCAGGTCATTGACCAGTTGCAGGTTGGGGCTGACGCGCGCGGTGATATCCTCGTCGCGGATCAGTTCAAACGGCGTCGTCTTGATCTTCCGGTAAAACTCCGCCATCGGGTGCCCGCCGCCGAAGCTGCCATCGCCGGGGCCGCCATCGCCGTGGTGCGCAGTTTTGAAAAAATCGCAAATCACCAGATGCCCGCCGGGCTTGAGGATTTTCTGCAACAGCGCGAACGATGCATCCATCGAGATGTACTGGAAGCTCTCGCTGAACAGGGCCACATCATATTGATGTGCATTCTCGTCGACGGGGAAGTCTTCAAAGCGGCATTCGAACAGGCGGCTTTGTTTGCCGGGGTGCTGCTCCTGATGCTTGCGCACCAGTTTTGCCAGGCTTGCGGAAGGAACGAGGCCGTCGGCCAGATAGCCGCGCTCAAGCATCTGGCCGAGCACGTGGCCGGTGCCGCAGCCGATGTCCAGTACGCGCACCGGGCCGGGTTGCGGCGGCGGCAGGGCTCCAATCAGGAAATCCGTGTAACGCTGCTGCGCCGTATCCAGGTTGCCGAGCTTCAATTCGAGATCGGCATCCCACAGCCCGTAATGCAAATCTTCTACACCCAATATTTGTTGCGTGAGCACCAGACCCAGTTCGCGGCTGTGCATTTTCTCTTTGGTCAAAGCAGTATCCCGAGTAGCACGACATGTCGTCCCCGGCATTATATATTCGCTTTAAATTATCAGGAACTTTGTCTTTCGCTACTGGGCAGGTGCATGCAGATGCACGCACCGGGACTCACATCCAGTTGATTTCCTGCGCGGTCTTGCTGCCGATCAGCGCGTCGTCCAGGCTCGGCGGAGTCTCCGCTTCAAACCGCGACAGCGGCGTGCGCCCTGCCATGATTTCGGCGTAGCGTTGCGGCAGCAGCGGCGAGGAATCGGGATTGGCGTAGCCGTCCGGATAAAGCGGCTGGTTCGTGGCGGGATCGTACTTGTCGGTGGCGCCCAGCGTATGCAGGAATTCATGGGCGATGACCACGTTGTTCTGGTTTGCCATATCGTGACTGGCAAAGAGATTGACCCGCCCGATCAGGCCTTTTTGCAGGCCGGTGGAATGAGCCAGCCGTTTGCTTTGCGCCGGATCATAATAAAGCAGAAATATTTTGACCTGCGGGCCGGGGCCGACCGTGTCGGTGTTGCGCTGAGTCCACCAGCGCATTTGCAGGCTCCAGATGATCGCATCCAGCGCACTTCCGTTGCGCGGCGGCGCGGGAGGCTGGGCATCGATTCTGCCGCCCAGCCGGACATCGACGGAAGCGTTGGCGGAACGGCCATAACGTGCCGCCTCATCGCGCATGAAGGCCTCGACGGGCTTGAAATCCTTCACGGTCAGACTGCGCAGATAATCCGCCGCAATCGTGCTGCCGTCGCCGTTGATCAGATAGATATTGACCGGCAGCATGTGCTTCCATTCGACCGAACGCGACTTGGCGCGCCAGGCGCCGAGCGCAACGCCGGCGAGGATCAGCAGCAGTATGATGATACGGATGGTTTTGAACATGGACCCTGAAACCCCTGCAAAAATTTTTCGATAAACAGTTAGAAAAGCAGTACGCCTGCCTTTGAATTACAATATCGCCATTATAGCCAGGCCAATTCACCCAGCCGGAATTTAACCTTGCAGCAACTTACCCTCATCCGCCCCGACGATTGGCACCTCCATCTGCGCGACGGCGCGCTGATGCAATCGGTGCTGCCGGATACCGCGCGGCAATTCGCCCGCGCCATCGTGATGCCCAACCTCAGGCCGCCGGTTACCACTGCCGCACAGGCGCAGGCTTACCGCGCGCGCATCCTCGCCGCGCTGCCGGCAGGCGCGAAGTTCGAGCCGCTGATGACGCTATACCTCACCGACAACACCGCTGCGCAGGAAATCCGGCGCGCCAGGGAAAGCGGCGCGGTGCATGCGGTCAAGCTGTATCCGGCGGGAGCGACCACCAACTCCGATGCGGGCGTGACGGACATCCGCAAGGCATATCCGGCGCTGGAAGAGATGCAGCGCTGCGGGATGCCGCTGCTGGTGCACGGCGAAGTCACCGACCCGGCAGTGGACATATTCGACCGCGAGGCGGTGTTCATCGAGCGCGTGATGCTTCCGCTGCTGCGCGACCTGCCGCAACTGCGCGTGGTATTCGAGCACATCACCACGCGCGATGCGGTGCAGTTCGTGACGGACGCGCCGGACAACATCGCCGCGACCATCACCGTGCATCACCTGCTGTACAACCGCAACGCGCTGTTCGGCGGCGGACTGCGCCCGCATTACTTCTGCCTGCCGGTACTGAAGCGCGAGGCACACCGCGAGGCCCTGGGCAAGGCGGCCGTCAGCGGCAACAAAAAATTCTTCCTCGGCACCGACAGCGCGCCGCACGCGCAGCACACCAAGGAAACGGCCTGCGGCTGCGCCGGCATCTACACCGCTCACGCCGCCCTCGAACTGTATGCCGAAGCGTTCGAGCAGCTTGGCGCGCTGGACAAACTGGAAGGCTTTGCCAGTTTTTACGGCGCGGACTATTACCGCCTGCCGCGCAACACCGGCACGATCACGCTGCGCAAGGAAAGCTGGCAGGCGCCGGACAGTCTCGCATTCGGCGAGCACCGCCTGGTGCCGTTGCGCGCCGGGGAGACGATTGCATGGAAGATGGCTGGCTGACATGAATGGAACAGAAACACCCGGCGAGATTTATCGCGCCAAGATCAATCTGGAAACCGCTCAAATCGCGTGGAAAGAGTTGCAGCGATTCTTTGCCGGCGGCAAGGCGTTGATGGTTTCAGCCGATCTGGATCTGGTCGAAGTCGCATTCCAGATATCCGAGGATAACGCCGCGCAGGTGCAGCAATGGATGGTCGCGGGCAAGCTGGCCAAGGTTACGGATCAGCAGGCCGCTTCATGGTTCGAAGCGGACGCGATGGTGTGGGCGGTCGTGGTCAGCCCCTGGGTGCTGGTGCAGTATTCGGGCCGCCTGCAATAGCCGCTTCGCATTGCCTGAACAGCAACAGACCGGAAGTTGATATAGAATCCGGAACGGAATCAATCGGCAATTAACCGGGGATGTATCCATGAAGCAACTTAAATCTATTCTGATTGGCCTGGTGATCGGCGCACTCATCGGCCTGGCGCTGGGCGTCAACATCGGCCGTGAAAAACCGCTGTTCTCCAACCCGTTTGCAGAAGAATCGCTGGCCGACCGGGTCAAGCGTCTGGGCAGCGAAACGCTGGAACAGGGCGGCAAGGCGCTGGAGCAAGGCGGCAAGGCACTGGAAAAGAAAGCGCAATCATTGCAGGGCAAGTAATTTCAGGCGGCCTCCGGAAAAAAGCCGCATTTGTGATTTTCCCGCGAAGCCCCGCCAGGGAACAAGCGGGACTAAGAAGCCGGCTTCGCATTACATCGAAAACGAATATCGCTACTTGTTGTTCTTCATCGCCGCTTCAATCTGCCGGCACATGGTCTTCAGTATCTTGATGCGCGCGAAGTATTTGTCGTTGGCTTCCACCAGTGTCCACGGCGCGATCTCGGTGCTGGTTCGGTCAACCATATCGCACACGGCGTGCTCGTACTCATCCCATTTTTTGCGGTTGCGCCAGTCTTCTTCGGTGATCTTGAAGCGCTTGAAGCCGATTTTTTCGCGCGCCTTGAAGCGTCTGAGCTGCTCATCCTTGCTGATTGAAAGCCAGAATTTGACCACCACGATCTTGTGCCGCACCAGTTGCGCCTCGAAGTCGTTGATCTCGCTGTAGGCGCGCATCCAGTCGGTTTCCGAGCAGAATCCCTCAACGCGTTCGACCAGTACACGGCCATACCAGGAACGGTCGAATATCGTTACCCGGCCGCGACGCGGAATGTGCCGCCAGAAACGCCACAGGTAGGGCTGTGCCCGTTCTTCCTCGGTGGGGGCGGCAACCGGGATAATGTTGTAATAGCGCGCATCCAGCGCGCTGGTGATGCGGCGGATCGCGCCGCCTTTTCCGGCAGCATCATTGCCTTCGAACATCGCAATTACGGTGATGTCCTTGAACTTGGGGCTGCGCGTCAACAGCGCGAGCTTGCCCTGGTATTTCTCCAGCTCGGCCTGAAAATCCTTCTTGTCAATTTTCTGGCTGAGGTCCAGCGTCTTCAGGATATCCAGCTTGTCGATCGAAGGCAGCGGTGGCGGCGCGGAAACCTCCGTTGTTTTCTTGCCGGCTTCATCCAGGCGCTTGCGGACGGCGTCAAGAATAACCTTGCCCACGGTCAGGCTGCGGTAGCGCGCGTCAAAGCCCTCAACGATGGTCCACGGCGCCTCGGCCGTGCTGGTGTGGCGGATCACGCTTTCATTCACGGCCTGGAATTTGTCGTACAGCTTGTAATGCTCCCAGTCGCGTTCGGTGACGCGCCAGCGGGTTTTCGGGTCCTTCTCGAGGATTTTCAGGCGTTTCTCCTGCTTCTCCTTGGATAGATGCATCCAGAACTTGAGGATCAGCGCACCTTCATCGACCAGCATCGTTTCCAGTCGTCTGGCGCGCTCCAGGCTCTGGTCGAGATCGGCCGTCTTGGTGCGGCCAGCCACCCGGTTGAGTATCGGCCAGGTGTACCAGGAGCCGAGAAAGACGCCGATCCTGCCCTTGGGCGGCAGTTCGCGCCAGAACCGCCACATCATCGGGCGATCCAGTTCCTCATCCGATGGCTCGCCCATGCCGTGGGTCTGGATAAAGCGCGGATCCATCCATTCGTTGAGCAGGTTGACGGTTTCGCCCCGCCCCGCGCCATCCGCGCCGCTGACCAGAATAATGACCGGAAATTTCGCCAGCTTTGCCAGGTCTATCTGCGCTTCCAGCAGGGCTTCGCGCAACGGCGGCACTTCCTTTTCGTAAGTTTCCTTGTCTATCTTGTGGCCGAGCTCGGCTGATTCAAACATGATGTTCTCCCGTTTACAAAAAATGGCCTTAGAAGCTGTCCTAAAAATTCGCGAGGAGGGATGGATGCAAGGCGCACGGAACGCAGAAACCGGAATGTACAGAAAGTACATGAGGATTTCGAGTACCGCGCAACGCCGCAGACACCCTCCGCAGCAATTTTGAAGACAGCTTCTTACAGAAAGTCCGGTGTAATAACCAAACGCAATGTGATCTGTGCCGATCCTTCTCGCTCGCGCCGGCTGAACCACCACAGCGCGCCTTTTTTTATGCTTAACGCATAATCATTGCAGCCCAGCAATTGTGCGGCGACTTCACCCAGAGTCGGTTGGTGCCCGACCACCAGCACCGTGCCGCCCGCATCCGGCCAGCGCGCCGCCTGCAGCACGGCTTGTGCGGAAGCTCCGGGCGCAATGGTGGGCGCAAGGGTGAAATGCCTGGTGTACGCCGCAACAGTTTGTTGCGCGCGGGTCGCCGGGCTGACCAGAATGCGGTGTTCCTCAGGAAGATGCTGGCGCAGAAAGACAGCGACCTTCTCCGCTTGCTTGATGCCCTTTGCGGTGAGCTCGCGCGAGTGGTCGGGCGCGCCATCCTCCGCTTCAGCATGCCGCCACAGAATCAGTTCCACACTACCCTCCAAATATTACAATTCGCATGACAGAATATACCGTATACACTGTTACTACTACTTTAATCCGAAGGGAATGACATGACAACCACCCCAGCAAAAAAAGCGCCCGCGAAAAAAACTGCCGTGAAGAAAGCGACTGCCGCTGCAAAACCGGCTGCGAAGGAGCCGGTCAAAATGCAGACTGTTCTGGTACCGAAACAAACTGAAAAGAAAGTGAAAAAAAATCACAAAGAGAAAGTGGTGCGCGACAGCTTTACGATGCCGCAACGCGAGTACCAGAAGATTGCCGAGATAAAAGCAACCTGCCTGGAAGCCGGACTGCACGTTAAGAAAAGCGAAATTTTGCGCGCCGGATTAAAGGCATTGGGCGGAATGAATGCAGCGCAATTGAAGCAGTCGTTAGGCAAGCTGGAAAAAATAAAGACCGGGCGCCCGAAGAAACACTAATCTTACTGTGTCACAAAGCGCTGAAGGGCGCATTGCGGCGTTAAAATCAGGCTCAAAATGCTCATTTACTATATGTAAACTCCGCTTTTTCGCCTGATTTTGCCTTGCGCTGCATCCCTTGATCGCTTTGTGACACAGTAAGACTAAGCAAACGCTGATCAAATCGTCATTGCGAGCGAAGCGTGGCAATCCAGTTTTTTGATATCAACCGAACTTCTGGATTGCCACGCTTCGCTCGCAATGACAATCAAATCGGCAATGCACTAAGGACTGTTTGAACTCGTTTTCTCCGGCGAACCGGCGAGCTGCCTGAGCAATTCGTCCTGGGCACACTTCCGCGTCGCACGGTGCGGGCGCTTGCGCCGGTAATGCCCCTCGCTATCCATATCCCAAGCCTGGCTGTTGTCCTGCAGATAAACCTTCAGCCCCTCGTCAATCACGCGCTTCTTGAGCTTCCTGTCGAGCACCGGGAAACACACCTCGATGCGCCGGAAGAAATTCCTGTCCATCCAGTCCGCGCTGGCGAGATACACGTCATGCTTCAAGTCGTTGCGAAAATAGAAGATGCGCGTGTGTTCCAGAAAACGCCCGATGATCGAACGCACCCGGATATTTTCCGACAAGCCCTTCACGCCGGGACGCAGTGCGCATACGCCGCGCACAATCAACTCCACCTTCACTCCCGCATTGGACGCTTCATAAAGCGCGCTGATGGTTTCCGGTTCCAGCAGCGCGTTCATCTTGGCGATGATATGCGCGCGCTTGCCCGCCTTGGCGAGACGGATTTCATTCTGGATGGCGCGCAATACTTCAACGTGCAGCGAGAACGGTGACTGCCACAGGTGGTGCAGCTTGCGCGCCTTGCCCAGACTGGTGAGCTGGCCGAACACCTCGTTCACATCCGCGCACACTTCCTCATTGCAGGTGAACAGGCCGAAGTCGGTGTAGAGCCGCGCGGTGCGCGGGTGGTAATTGCCGGTGCCGAGATGCACATAGCGGCGCAGCTTGCCGTCCTCGCGGCGCACCACCATCAGCATCTTCGCGTGGGTCTTGTGCCCGACCACGCCGTACACCACATGCGCGCCCACCTGTTCGAGGCGGGTGGCCCAGTTGATGTTGGCCTCCTCGTCGAAGCGCGCCAGCAATTCCACCACCACCGTCACTTCCTTGCCGCGCTGTGCCGCGCCGATCAACGCTTCCATCAAAGCCGAATCGGCGCCGGTGCGGTACACGGTCTGCTTGATCGCGACCACGCCCGGGTCGCTGGTGGCCTGCAGGATAAAATCGATTACCGGCTTGAAGGATTGGAAAGGATGGTGCAGCAGAATGTCGCCCTTGCGGATCGCCTTGAACACGTCCGCGCCCTTTTTCTGGATCACCAGCGGCACGCCGGGCACGAAATCGGGAAACTTCAGGTCGTCGCGCGCCACCAGGTTGGGGATCTCCATCAGGCGCACCAGATTCACCGGGCCCTGCACGCGATACAGATCCTCCGGCGCAAGGTTGAATTCCTTGAGCAACAATTCGGCAATTTGCGGCGAGCAATTGTCGGCGACCTCGAGGCGCACCGCATCGCCGAAGTGGCGTTGCGGCAACTCGCCCTGCAGGCTGAGGCGCAGGTTTTTCATTTCCTCCTCGTCCACGAACAGGTTGCTGTTGCGCGTCACGCGGAACTGGTAACAGCCGAGCACTTCCATGCCGGAAAACAGTTCGCCGACATGCGCGTGCAGAATCGAGGAAAGGAACACGAAGCCGTGCGCGCAGCCGCTGATTTCCGGCGGCATCGGGATGGTGCGCGGCAATACGCGCGGAGCCTGCACGATGGCGCGCGCCGAATTGCGCCCGAAGGCATCCTTGCCTTGCAGCTCGACGGCAAAATTCAGGCTTTTGTTGAGCACGCGCGGGAAGGGATGCGCCGGATCGAGACCGATCGGGGTCAGCACCGGTATTACTTCGCGGAAAAAATAATCTTTTACCCAGGCTTGCTGCGTCTCGTTCCACTGGGTGCGGCGCAAAAACCTGACGCCCTGCCCGGCAAGTGCGGGAATCACGTCTGCGTTGAACAACTGGTATTGCCGCTCGATCAGCTGGTGTGCCTGCTCGCATACCAGCTTGAGCGTCTGCTTCGCAGTCATGCCGTCTGCACCGGCAGCGATGCCGCCCAGCTTGATCTGCTCCTTCAGCCCCGCCACGCGTATCTCGAAGAACTCATCGAGATTGCTGCTGACGATGCACAGGTACTTCAACCGCTCGAGCAACGGAATAGCCGCGTCCTCAGCCTGCGCCAGCACCCGCCGGTTGAACTCGAGTTGGCCGAGTTCCCGGTTCAGGAATTGCTGCGGGACGAATTTTTTAGCCAAGGCAGGGGGCCGTCATTTCTTGGGCGGCACATAACCCGGCGGCATCTCGACCACGTCGCCAAAGAAATAATTCTCCATCTGTATGGCGAGATATTTGCGCGCCTGCGGGTCGGCGAGATTGAGGCGGTTTTCATTCACCAGCATCGTCTGAAACCTGATCCAGCCCTGCCAGGCCTCCTTGGAAACATTTTCAAAAATCCGCTGGCCCAGCGGACCGGGATACATCGGACGATCCAGCCCTTCCGCTTCGCGTCCCAGTTTTACGCAATGCACCATTCTTGCCATGTCGTGAATCTCCGTGTGAATGATTGTGTGCCGTAATTATGACACTAACGTGAAACCCGCGCCGCAGGCAATCTTTCGCATGTATCAACCCATGTAAAGATGCAATCCCCCGATGGGAAAGAGGCCGCAACCCGAACGGGTGCGGCGTTTTGCCGCGCGGCAAAATGCCGCATTTTCTATCAGGGACATTGCGCCGATAATTGCCGCGCATTTTTCAATAACCAGAGGGAAAACAACCATGCAGTTCAAGCGTATAGCAGTCTGTGTCGCGCTGGCGTTTGCGCCAAGCGCGTTTGCGGAAGAAGCAACCGAGGCGACCTTGCCCGATGTCGAGGTGATCGGAAAGAAAATCCAGCCGCTGCCTGCCTTGAGCGATTCGGCTCTCGGTGGAGCCAACATTACCCGCCAGCGCGCATCCACCAGCGACACGGCAAAAATGCTTGACGGGCAACCGGGGGTCAGCCTTTATGGCGCCGGCGGTGTTTCCAGCCTGCCGGTGATTCATGGCATGGCGGATGACCGTGTGCGCGTCAAAGTGGATGGCATGGACCTGATCTCCGCCTGCGGAAACCATATGAACCCGCCGCTCTCCTACATAGATCCCTCCAATGTCGGCAGCGTCAAGGTATTTGCCGGCATCGCGCCGGTCAGTGTCGGCGGCGACAGCATCGGCGGCACAATCCAGGTTGCTTCCCACGCGCCGGAGTTTGCGGCAGCCGGAGAGACACTGGTCAAGGGGCAAATCGGGACCTATTTCCGCAGCAACGGCAATGCGACCACCGAGAATCTTTCGGCAACGGTTGCAGGCGAAAAGCTGAGCGTGAAGTATAGCGGCTCGAGTGCGCAGTCCGAAGATTACAAGGCGGGAAGCAACTTCAAGACTTCGACGGCGACCAACAACAATGGCGGTACCTTGCCGCTCGACGTGGTTGGGTCATCCATGTACAAATCGACGAACCAGGCGCTTGATTTTGCGTTGCGCCAGGAAAACCATCTGGTCGAACTGAAGGTGGGCAGGCAGGATATCCCGTATCAGGGATTCCCCAACCAGCGCATGGACATGACCGGCAACGACAGCAAGCAGATCAATCTGCGCTACACCGGGCAATATCAATGGGGCGCACTGGAGGCTCGCGCCTATAACGAAAAGACGCGCCACGTAATGCAGTTTTACGATGACAAACGGTTCTGGTACGTACCCAATTCCACCGCAAGCGCGCCATGTTCGCCCATCGGCCCCACATGCGCTGCAGGCATGCCGATGGATACCGAAGGAAAAACCACCGGCACACTGGTCAAGGCGGACATACTGCTTTCGGAACGCGATATTCTCAGGGTGGGCGGCGAGGTTCAGAATTACACCCTGAACGACTGGTGGGATCCATCCGGCGGAGGAATGTGGCCGAATACCTTCTGGAACATCAATAACGGCAAACGCGACCGCCTCGCTTTCTTCGGCGAATGGGAAGCGCGCTGGAACCCGCAATGGGTCAGCCAGTTAGGTGTGCGCAGGGAAGAGGTCAAGATGAATACCGGCACGGTGCAGGGCTATAGCACCAATGGGACCTATCTGGCTGAAGCGACCGCCTTCAATGCCAGAGACCGCCAGCGCACCGATTCGAACTGGGACCTGACCGCGCTGGCCCGCTTCACGCCGGACAATACGCAGGCATTCGAGGCAGGTTATGCCCAGAAGACAAGATCGCCCAACCTCTATGAGCGTTATACCTGGTCAACCGGCGGAATGGCGATGCGCATGATCAACTTCGCCGGCGACGGAAACGGCTATTACGGGGATCCCGATTTGAAGCCGGAAGTGGCGCATACCTTCAGCGCGACAGCCGACTGGCATGATGCCGCCGAGGAACAATGGGGGATGAAAATCACGCCTTACTACACCAAAGTTCAAAACTACATCGATGCCGTCCGCTGCAGCACAACAAACTGTATAGGCTCAAACGCAAATAACCTGAACCGGACAGTTACCACGGGGTTTGTCTACCTTCGATTCGCCAACCAGGATGCCCGCCTCTACGGCGTGGATATGTCCGGCCACTTCCCGCTGGCGCAAACCGGCGATTACGGCAGCTTCACGGCGAAGGGCGTCTTGAACTATGTCAACGGCAAGAATGAGACGACTGGCGACAATCTCTACAACATCATGCCGCTGAACGCGAAGCTGGCGGTGATCCAGAAGGCGGGCAACTGGACCAACACCATTGAGGCGCAGCTGGTTGACGCCAAGCAGAACATCTCGCAAGTCCGCAACGAGCTCAAGACCAGCGGCTATGGTCTGCTCAACCTGCGCATGAGTTATGAAGTCAAACAGACTCAATTTGATATTGGCATAGAGAACGTCTTGAACAGGTTCTACAACCATCCGCTGGGTGGAGCCTACACCGGACAGGGCACGACCATGTCGGGAACCGGGGTCGCCTGGGGCACTCCCGTCCCAGGCATGGGCCGCTCGCTATATGCCGGGGCAACACTGAAGTTCTAAAGTCACAGCGCAAATAAAAAGCCGCCGGAAACCCCCGGCGGCTTTTTTATCGGTGACGCAATTGTGTGACCCATCGTAGGGCGGGTCACACCCGCCAAATCAACCCAGCCCCGTAGGGCGGGTCACACCCGCCAAATCAACCCAGCCCCCGCAAGGCGGGTCACACCCGCCAAATCAACCCAGCCCCCGTAGGACGGGTCACACCCGCCAAATCAACCCAGCCCCCGTAGGGCGGGTCACACCCGCCGATTCAACCCATCCCCCGCAGGGCGGGTCACACCCGCCAATTCAACCCAGCTCCCGTAGGGCGGGTCACACCCGCCGATTCAACCCAGCCCCGTAGGGCGGGTCCCACCCGCCGATTCAACAGCCCAACCTACCCCACCGACCAATTCACCACCCCGCTATACGCCGTCCCCAGCACCACCACCCCGAACACGATGCGATACCACGCAAACACCGTGAAATCATGATGGCTGATATAGCGCAGCAGCCAGCGCACACACAGGAACGCGCTGACGAACGAAGCGACCGAACCCGCGATAAAAATCCCCAGGTCATCCGCAAGAAACTGGTCGCGGTATTTCACCAGCTCATAAACCGTCGCGGCGGTCAGCGTCGGCACGGCAAGGAAAAACGAAAACTCGGTAGCCGCCTTGCGCGACAAGCCGAAAAACAATCCCCCGATAATCGTCGCGCCGGAACGCGACGTCCCGGGAATCAGCGCCATCGCCTGCGCCAGCCCCATCTTCAGCGCGTCCCGCCAGTGCATGTCGTCCACCGATTCGACGGTGATCCTGTGATCGCGCTTCTCCGCCCACAAAATAAAAATGCCGCCGATGATGAAAGCCAGCGCCACCGGAACCGGCGAAAACAAATGCGCCTTGATCGCCTTGCCGAACAGCAGGCCCAGAATCGCCAACGGTAAAAAAGCGATGAACAGATTGGCGGTGAAGCGCTGCGCGGCCTCCTGCTTCCGCAACAAACCGCCGACCACCGATCCCAGCCTGGCGCGATACTCCCAGCACACCGCCAGAATCGCCGCAAACTGAATCACGATCTCGAACACCTTGCCGCGCTCGTTGTTGAAGTCGAGCAGATCGCCCGCCAGAATCAGGTGGCCGGTGCTGGAGATGGGAAGGAATTCGGTGAGGCCTTCGACGATGCCGAGAATGGCGGCTTTAAGCAGCAGAATGGTATCCATGGTGTTCCTGAACGTATATTTTTATTATACCCGCGCATTGCGTGCCGCTCCTTGATAGCGTGTTGCCTCACGTAAAAAGCTGAGTGAAACCTGATTCGTTGCCTCACCTAAAAAGCTGAGTCAAATTGCACGGTTTTC
>Ga0155952_1042_pt1 | contig 40478 bp, 33 predicted proteins | sample RifCSPlowO2_02_FD_107606 | JGI IMG/M metagenome (GOLD analysis project Ga0155952, IMG submission 107606) | Gallionellales bacterium RIFCSPLOWO2_02_FULL_57_47
TGATGGCCATAAAAAAGCGCGGAATCACCGCGCTTTTTTATGTCTGCAATTGCTCGAAAAAAGAGTTTTTCTACAGCGTCAACGTAAAGTTAAGGGGCGCCGCGCTTCTGCGGCGTCCCGCTTGAACGATGTGTTGGGCTTACTCAGCGCAATCGGTGGGGGGCGCGAGGATAGCTTGGTATCTAGAGTCACTCTCGATTCCAATCTAAAAAAGTGAGCGAGCTTTTCTGCAAAGCGCACTGATACTCTGCTTTATTTTGTAACTTCCATTTTTCCCGACTTCGCCCTTCTCCATTAGCGATAGCTGCCCGCTAAACCGATTAAGGAATCCGCCGTATGACTTATTGGAATCAAGTTGTATACCGAGCCGTTTTCTAGCCGATTGATCACAGAGTAAGTCGAATCAAACCCTGGAGCCCCAAGTACTTTCAAGTGGTCACCTGATATTTCGATATATATGCTATTGACGGGTAAGTCTCGCATATCGGGTGCGGTGTAATTGGTATAGGTACCCTCACATTGAAGTTGGGTTGCATTCAGATCCTGTGCATTGCAAAGCACGGGGAAGAAGGCAAGTAAAGAGAGTGCAATAAACTTTTTCATCATAATGACCTAATGATATGAGCCCAACGTAAAGTAGCCATCCTATTTGACGCAATACATTGCGTCAAACGGCTGGTTATTTGTCTATAAAATTTCATACATGTAATCATTACAGTCGTTTAAGTGATTTTAGTTCTGCCGAAAAAGTTTTCATTAACCATCAACTCAAAGATGCAGCCACGCGTTATCTGCTTGCGAGGCTGCCCTTTAAATTTTCCTGACAAACACCTTCGACTTCCGCTGCCAGTTATACAGCGACTTCTTCTGCGCGGGCAGCGCCGAGACATCGGCTTCGCTGAAGCCGCGCTCGATGAACCAGTGCGCGGTGCGCGTGGTAAGCACGAACAGTTTCTTTAGCCCCTGTGTCTTGGCGACGCCGGCCATATGGTCGAGGATGATCTGGCCGTAACCGCGGTCGCGGCATTGTGCATCCACCGCGAGGCAGGCCAGTTCAGCGGCGGCTTCGTCGGGGAAAGGGTAGAGCGCGGCGCAACCGACGATGCGGTGGTCGTGCTCCAGCACGACGAAGCGTTCTATTTCGCGCTCGAGCAATTCGCGGTTGCGGCGCACCAGGATGCCTGCGGCTTCCAGCGGGCGCAGCAGATGCAGGATGCCGCCGACATCTTCGATCGTGGCGGCGCGCAGGGTGTTGAGCGTACTTTCCACGACCATCGTGCCGATGCCTTCGTCGCTGAACAGTTCCTGCAGCACCGCGCCGTCGGTGTGGCGGCTGATCAGGTGGGTGCGTGCGACGCCGGCTTCACAGGCGCGCACCGCGCAGGGCAGGTACATGCTCACGTCGTCCGGCAGCTTGCGTTTGCCGGAAAGTACTTCCTGAGCCCCGGCGATCGTGAGCTCCTTGAGCAGCTTGCCCTTCTTGTCGTGCACGCCGTCGGTGTCCATCAGGAACACCAGCTTGTCGGCGTCCAGCGCGATCGCGGTGGCGGTGGCGATGTCTTCCAGCGTGACGTTGAACACCTCGCCGGTGGGCGAATAGCCGAGCGGCGAGAGCAGCACCACCTCGCCGAAATCCATGCGGTCGTTCAGTGCGGCGACGTCCACTTTGCGCACGCTGCCGGTGTGCAACAGGTCCACGCCGTTGATGATACCGATCGGCTGCGCGGTGATGAAGTTGCCGCCCGCGACGCGGATGTCGGCGTTGGCCATCGGCGAGTTCGCCAGCCCCATCGACAGCAGCGCCTCGATTTCCACGCGCACCCGGCCGACGGCTTCCTTGACACACTGCATGGTTTCCTCGTCGGTCATGCGGATGCCCTGGTGATACGTGTCGCCGAGGTTGTTTTTCGCCAGGTGCTGCTCGATCTGCGGGCGTGCGCCATGCACCAGCACCAGCCGGAAGCCGAGTGCGGCAAGCAGGTTGAAGTCGTGCGTCAGCTCGACAAACTTGCCGTCGGCGACTACCTCGCCGCCGAACGCGATGACAAAGGTCTTGCCGCGGAAGGCGTTGATGTAGGGCGCGACGGAGCGGAACCAGGCAACGAAGTCGGCGGGGGTGGTGGTGGCGGGCATAAAGTGTCTCCCAGGTTAATCATATGGTTGCTGCAAGAATTGCAGTAAGCGGCATCATGCCGCGCTATTCCTCATCTAGCAACCGCCCGGCGATCGCCCAGTTTTCGTCTGGCAGCTCGTCGAAGGCGATATATGTGTAACTCGCGGGCTTGAACGCGATGCGCTCCAGCGTGTCGGTGATCTCGGCGGCGATTTTTGCCTTTTGTTCGCGGGTCAGCTTTCCCGCGATGCGGATGTTGACGTAGGGCATGTTTGACTCCTGATTATAGAGATGTGCATATTATGAGACGATATTTATTCTGCTGGCTGTAGGAGCGGGCCATGCCCGCGATTGTTTTTTTCTCTCGGGCATGGCCCGCTCCTACGATTAATGCGGCAGCGAAAAGTCCCCCCACAGCGTCTGCAATGCGGCCAGTCCGGCGACCGCTGCGGTTTCGGTGCGCAGCACGCGCGCGCCAAGGCGGATCGGCGTAAAGCCGCAATGCAACGCGCTGTCGCTTTCCGCTTCGGTGAAGCCGCCCTCTGCGCCGATCAGCAATACCACACCGCCTTTCGGTTTCTCCAGGCTATGTAGCGAGGCCGCGCCCTGCGGCAGCAGGATAAGCTTCGTGTCAAATAGCGTTTTCATCTGTTGCAGCCACACCATGATGTCCAGCGGCGCGTAAATCTCGGGCAGCATGTTGCGCCCGCACTGCTCGCAGGCGGAGATCGCGACCTGGCGCCAGTGTTCGAGGCGTTTTGCGGCGCGTTCGGCGGACAGCCGCGCCACGCTGCGTTCGGTATCGAGCGGCTGGATCTCGGTAACGCCCAGCTCGGTGGCTTTCTGGATCACCCAATCCATTTTTTCGCTGCTGGACAGCGCCTGAGCCAGCATTACCTGCAACGGCGATTCGCGGTTGACGTTGCCGGAGGTAATCTCGCCGATAACCACGCGCTTGCCGCCGAGTTCGACGATCACTCCGTGGCATTCGTTACCGGTGCCGTCAAAAATTTCCACACGGTTCCCCTCGCGCAAGCGCAGCACGCGAGAGGCATGGTGAGCCGCGTCCGGTGGCAGGTCGAAAGTTCCGCCGGTCGGCAGCGGTGGGGGGCAGTAAAAACGCGGCATGGTCAAGGCACAAATGAAAAAGGGTATCGGCGTGATAATATAACGTCTCGAAAAAAGTTGTCAGGAGTTCGAAATGGTCAGTCTGCAACCCCCACTATGTGATTTTGGCTGGAGAGCGCGCGATTTCGACCTGCCCGGTGTGGACGGCAAGAGGTATAGCCCGGTCAATGCGCGCGGCAAGAACGGCCTGCTGGTGATGTTCATCTGCAATCATTGCCCTTATGTGAAATCCGTCCGCGACCGCATCGTGCGCGATACTCGCGAGTTGCAGCAGCACGGCATCAACAGCATCGCCGTCATGTCGAACGACCCTGCCGAATATGCGGAAGATTCCTTCGACAACATGAAGCTGGTGGCAAGCCAATACAACTATCCGTTTCCTTATGTGTGGGACGAGAGCCAGCAGGTCGCCAGGGATTACGGCGCGGTCTGCACGCCGGATTTCTTCGGCTTCAACGCCAATCTGGAATTGCAATATCGCGGCAGGCTGGATGCGTCGCGCAAGGAGGCTGTCCCCGGCGCACCGCGTGACCTGTTCAATGCGATGCTGCAAATAGCGCAGACCGGACAGGGACCGCGCGAGCAGCTCGTCAGCATGGGTTGTTCGATCAAGTGGAAATCAGCATGAATAATTCAACTACCTACACTATGGGTGCGCTGCTCAAGGCAGCGCTTGCGGCAGTCAAGCTGGTGACGGCGGAAGAAATCATGCCGCGCTATCTCAAGGTGGCGCATCAGCACAAGAGCGACGGCAGCCTGTGCACCGATGCGGATATCGCTGCGCAAAGCTCGTTGACCAGGAAGCTGCAAGCCATTCTCAATGTGCCGGTGTTGGGTGAAGAGATGACTGCCGCAGAGCAACATGCGCTGTGGGACGCTGGCAATGAAGGCCTGTGGTGTATCGATCCGATCGATGGCACGTCCAATTTCGTGCGCGGACTGCCGTATTTTGCGGTGTCCGTCGCGTTGCTGCGCGAAGGCAAGAGTGTATTGGGTGTGGTGTATGACCCGGTGGCAAATGAGATGTTTGCCGCCGAGCATGAGCGCGGCGCGTTTCTGAACGGTGAAAAACTGATTGGCCGCAAAGCGGAGGGTACGCTGTCGCAAGCATTGGCCAGCGTGGATTTCAAGCACCTGAAAAGGAAATTGGCGACGCAACTGGCGACTAACCCGCCGTATAGCTCGCAGCGCAACTTTGGCGCGAGCGCATTGGACTGGTGTTACACAGCCATGGGGCGCAATGACGTGTATCTGCACGGCGGGCAAAAGCTCTGGGATTATGCCGCCGGTCTGCTGGTCCTGCAGGAGTCGGGCGGCCATGCCTGCTGCATCGAGAGCGATGATTTTTCCCAGGGCGACATCTGGCAGCGTTCCGTCATCGCCGCGCGTGATATAAAGTTTTTTGAAGAATGGAAGAACTGGATAAGGGCGCAGTAGGGGCGCGGCGCACCGTGTCCCCGTGATAAGGCGAATGTCGTGAAAATATTGATACTTGGTGCAGGACAGGTCGGTTCGACGGTAGCGGAAAGCCTGGTCGGCGAGGCTAATGACATTACCGTCGTGGATTCCGATGGCGACAAGCTGCGGCAGTTGCAGGACAGGCTGGATTTGCGCACCCTGACCGGCAATGCGGCGCACCCTTCCACGCTCGAACAGGCGGGCATCGCCGATACCGACATGCTGCTGGCCGTCACGCAAAGCGACGAAGTCAACCTGGTGGCCTGCAAGCTGGCAGCCAGCCTCTACAACACGCCGACGCGCATCGCCCGGATCCGTGCCACCGAATACCTGGAACGGCAGGAAGTGTTCGGCACGGCTAATTTCTGCGTTGATTTTTCGATATGCCCGGAACAGATACTCACCGAATACATCGTCAAGCTGATTGAATTTCCCGAGGCGCTGCAAGTGCTGGAATTCGCCGGCGGCAAAGCATCGCTGGTGGCGGTGCGCGCCTTCGGGGGCGGACCGCTGGTGGGCAAGCCGCTGAGTTTTCTGCGCACTCACATGCCCCAGGTCGAGACTCGCGTCGCGGCGATTTTCCGCAAGGACGGGCCGATCATTCCCGAAGGCAATACGGTGGTCGAAGAGGGCGATGAAATATTCTTCATTGCCGCAACCGACAACATCCGCAGCGTACTCAGGGAAATGCGCCGCATGGATAAACCCGCCAAGCGCGTGATGATCGTCGGCGGCGGCAATATCGGCCGCCGCCTGGCCAAGGCTCTGGAGCACGATTATCAGGTCAAGTTGATCGAATACAACAAGAAATCCTGCGAAAAACTGGCCGGGGAGCTGGCCAGGACGCTGGTGCTGCATGGTGACGGCACGGACGAGAAGCTGATGCAGCAGGAGCATGTCGATCAGGTCGACGTATTCTGCGCGCTGACCAACGACGACGAGAACAACATCATGTCCGCGCTGCTGGCGAAGCAGGGCGGCGCGGGCAAGGTAATTGCGCTGATCAACCGCAGCGCCTACGTCAGCCTGTTGCAGGGCGGCAAGATCGACATCGTCCTGTCTCCGGCGCATGTCACCATCGGTTCGCTGCTCGCCTATGTGAGGCAAGGGGACGTGGCGGCAGTACACTCATTGCGGCGCGGCGCGGCGGAAGCGCTGGAACTGGTGGCGCACGGCGACCGGCAATCTTCCCGCGTGGTAGGGCGGCGCGTCGGCGAGGTCGATCTGCCCAAGGGCGCTACCATAGGCGCTATCGTGCGCGGCAACCAGGTCGTCATGGGGCATCACGATACGCTGATCGAGGCTGAAGACCATGTGATCGTGTTCGTCACCAACAAGCAGATGGTGAAGAAGGTCGAGAAACTGTTTCAGGTCAGCATCGGGTTCTTCTGATGGGGCGGACGCTGACCGTTATTCACGCATTGGGCCTGATGCTGGTGGTGTTCAGCGCAGCTTATCTCATGCCGGTCGCCACCGCGCTGATCTACGCCGACTACGCCATGCTGCTGGATTTCCTGCTGGCGATGGTCTGGACATTTTTCATCGGTTTCACAATGTGGCTGTTGACGCGGCGTTACAAGGGCGAACTGACCATACGCCACGGTTACCTGCTGGTGGTGGGCATGTGGACGGCGATGCCGGCTTTCGCCACGATCCCGTTGCTGTTGATGATCCCCAACTTGTCGTTTACCGATGCCTATTTCGAAACCATGTCCGGCATGACCACCACCGGCGCGACCGTGCTGACCGGGCTGGATGACCTGCCGCCAGCGATCAATGTGTGGCGGCACGAACTGGAGTTGCTGGGCGGCCTGGGCATCATCGTGCTGGCGGTGGCGGTGCTGCCGCTGCTGGGCATCGGCGGACGGCAATTGTTCAAGGCAGAGACGCCGGGGCCGATGAAAGAGTCCGCGCTGACCCCGCGCATCGCCGACACGGCGCGCAACCTGTGGGCGGTCTATCTGGGTATGACGCTGGTCTGCATCGGCGCGCTGAAATGGGCGGGCATGGACTGGCTGGACGCGGTGTGCCACGCCTTCTCCGCAATGGGGCTGGGCGGCTTCTCCACCCACGACGCCAGTATCGGTTATTTTGATTCTCCCTTGATCGAATTCGTGCTGATCGTGTTCATGCTCTTGGCAGTAGTCAACTTTGCCACTCACTTTCTTGCATGGCGCAGCAAATCGTTACGTATGTACTTGCGCGACCCTGAGGCAATCGCGTCGCTGGGGCTGATACTCGGCAGTTGCGCTGGCATTGCATTTTTTCTCTGGTGGAATGGCGTATATCCGGAATTTGCGACGGCACTGCGCCATGCCAGCTTCAATCTGGTTTCCATCGCAACCAGTTCCGGTTACGCCAGTGTCGACTATGCACAATGGCCGATCTTCGCACCGCTGTGGATGATGTTTTTGACGGCAATTGCCGCCAGTTCCGGCTCGACCGGCGGCGGCATCAAGATGATGCGCACGCTGGTGCTGGTCAAGCAGGCCGGACGCGAATTCCTCAAGCTGCTGCATCCGGCAGTGATAAACCCGATGAAGATCGGCGGCCATGTGGTGCCCAACAATATCGTGTTCGCGGTGCTGGGTTTTATCTTCCTGTACTTCATGACTATCGTCACATTTACTTTCGTGCTGCTGATCAGCGGGATGGACTTCATCACGGCGTTTACCGCCGTGCTAGCGTCGATAAACAATTGCGGACCGGGTTTAGGGTCGGTCGGGCCGTCGAGCAATTACGCGGGGCTGAACGATTTCCAGACATGGGTGTGCACGATTGCAATGCTGATCGGGCGGCTTGAAGTCTTTACTGTGTTGATTCTGTTTACTCCGCATTTCTGGCGGAGGTAAAAATGTCCGAGGTAAAAACGTCATGACAGAGGCGGGGAGATACGTTAGCATTGCCGCCTCGAAATCGTTGAAAACACAGATGATGAGTGCATCAGCGCCAAATAGAGAGGGGTCAAGATGAGCGAGGAAAAGCCATTGACAGGAGTGAAAGTGCTGCTGATCGACGACAGCAACACCATCAGGCGCAGCGGAGAAATATTCCTCTCGCAGGCGGGATGCCAGGTTATCCTCGCCGAGGACGGATTTGACGGCTTGGCCAAGGTAGTAGACAACCAGCCCGATGTCATTTTTGTGGACGTCATGATGCCGCGCCTGGATGGTTATCAAACCTGCGCGCTGATCAAAAAAAACCAGCAGTTCAAAAGCACCCCCGTGGTTATGTTGACCAGCAAGGACACACTGTTCGACCGCGCACGCGGCAAAATGGTCGGTGCAGACCAGTATCTGATCAAGCCGTTCAACAAGAAAAGTCTGATAGAAGCAGTCATCATGCATACGCAAGGGAAGAAGGAAGAGGAATATGGCCATTAAAAAGGTATTGGTAGTGGACGACTCGGCGACCGAACGTCATATTCTCGGCGAGATTTTAGGCAAACAGGGGTTTGAGGTTGCCTTTGCCGAGGATGGTGAAAAAGGCGTCGAACAAGCCAGGCTGACCAAGCCGGATTTGATCATCATGGATGTGGTGATGCCTGGCATGAACGGATTTCAGGCGACCCGGGCGATATCCAAAGATCCCGAGACTCAGCATATCCCGATCATTATTTGCACCACCAAAGATCAGGAGACCGACAAGGTTTGGGGCGTGCGGCAGGGAGCCAAGGACTATGTGGTCAAGCCGATAGATGCCGCCGAACTGCTGGGCAAGATCGCCGCATTGGGTTAAGCGGCCAGGCAATCATGTCAAAACGGCTCAATTTGCGCGAGTTCCAGCAGGGTCTGCTCGACCGGTTGCAGGCGACTGATACGTCCGAAGCGCGAGTGTCTACCCTGGGTGTGCAGATAGCCGGGCGAAACTGGCTGGTGGAAATGGGGGATATCGCCGAGGTCATGCCATTGCCAAGATTGACCCTTGTGCCATTCACCAAGCCGTGGTTTCGCGGCGTGGCGAACGTGCGCGGTAACTTGTATGGCGTAATCGACATGGCCGCCTATGAACGCAGCGGGGTGGCATCCGGGGATGTTAATAATCGCGTGCTTCTTGTTGCGGGGCGACATGCCATAAATGCGGCGTTGCTGGTCGATGCTGTGCTGGGTTTGCGCGATGCCCGGACGTGGCGGCAGAGCGAGGGGTTTGACAAGCAAACCGAATATTACGATGAGCACGGCGCGTCCTGGCGCAAACTGGATGTGCATGGTCTTGTAGAACAAGCGGAGTTTTTGCAAATAGGCAATTAGTCATTCCCGTCTGATAAAGGAAAACAATATGGCATCAAAACTGGCATCACCCAAAATCGATCTGTTTGCCATGGCGGCAGACGTCAAGCTGCCTCTGATCGGAAAATTGCCTATTACGCAGCGACTGATTATTTTGGGCACGATGGCGATGATGTGTTCCGTCATCGCAGGAGCATTTGTTTACATGAACAATCGCGAAGCGGTTCACATAACGGGTTATGCGGCCGAGTCGGGTAAATTGCGGATGTTGTCGCAACGATTGGCCCAACAGGCGCAACTCAGCCTGCAAGGCAACGCCAAGGCATTAGATGAGTTGACCAGGAGCAGGCAAGAGTACACCAGAGTTATCGAAACGCTGGACAAGGGGGATGGCGTTCTTCCAGCAACCAGTGGAGCGGCACGCGAGGTCTTGAACAAGCTGATGCCAGGCGCGGCCAAAATGGCGCTGGAGGTTAAAACCGTGGAAGTCAGTCGCGCCGAGTTTGTGATGTCGGGCAAAGCAATCGGGGTCATTGATGCCGCCAGCGAAGATTTTCGTAAACTCACGCAGCGCATGATCGAAGGCTATTCCGGTGATCAAAAAGCGGCTGCAACCCGTTTGGCGCTGGCGGTGGAACGTATTGCCAGAGATGCCGCCAGGGTGCTGGTGAATGATGTTACATCAGAACAATTGGCGCAATTGGAGGGGTATGCCGTTGCTGCCAAAAACGAGCTGGCGGTGCTTCCCGCTGCCGAACCCGATGTTCAAGCCGCCGCAAAACTTCTCGAGTCGTATCGCAACAGCATAGTGATTCTTGCCGCGCAAGTACCCAAACTGGCGAAAGCGAAAACAGCCGCCAGAGCGGTTATTGCAGCCTCGGATGGGCTGTTGAAAGAGGCACAATCGCTGGTGGATGCCTACCAGGGCACCATGACAGCCCGCATTTCGGGCGTCATAGCGCCAGTTGCGGCAGGTTTCGTGCTGCTGCTGATGCTGCTGATTTCCAAGGAATATATAGGCGAATCGCATCGCCGCGCTGAGGTTGTCGAGTACACAAACAGCCGGAATCAGAGTGCGATCCTGCGTTTGATGAACGAGCTGGGCGATCTTGCTGACGGTGATCTGACGGTACGCGCCACGGTATCCGAAGACATCACCGGTGCAATCGCCGACTCATTGAACTACACCACCGAGGAGTTCCGCAAACTGGTTGCCCGAATTACCGCGGCTGCGGAACAGATGGGGAAGGCAACGAAAGATGCGGAAGCTATTTCCAGCGGGCTGCTGGATGCGGCGCAGACTCAGGCACGGGAAATTCAGGGAGCAGGCGAAGCGGTGCAGTTGATGGCCCAATCCATCAAGGAGGTGGATTCCAGCGCAGCGCAGTCTGCTGACGTGGCGCGCCGGACTCTGGCTGCGACCGAGCAGGGTGCTCGCGCGGTGCGTAACACCATCAGCGGCATGGACGATATTCGCGAGCAGATCCAGGAAACATCCAAACGAATCAAGCGGCTTGGCGAAAGCTCGCAGGAGATCGGTGAAATCGTGGATCTGATTTCCGATATTACCGAACAGACCAACGTGCTGGCGTTGAACGCCGCGATTCAGGCGGCTTCTGCCGGCGAGGCGGGTCGCGGTTTCTCTGTGGTTGCGGAAGAGGTGCAGCGGCTGGCGGAACGTTCCGGCGAGGCGACCAAGCAGATCGGCGCGCTGGTGAAAACCATTCAGGGCGATACTCATGACGCTGTGGCGGCGATGGAAAAGAGCACTCTGGGCGTGGTGGAAGGTGCCAAGTTGTCTGACGAAGCCGGCCAGTCGCTGCGGGAAATCGAACGGGTGTCGAACGAACTGGCGACGCTGATTAACAGCATTTCAACATCTACCCAGGTGCAAACCGACATGGCCAGCGAAGTGGCTAATGTGATGAAGGATATTCTGAAAATTACCGTGCAGACCACTGAAGGCACACGCTTGACGGCTAATTCCATTGCGCAGTTGACCAGCTTGGCATCTGACTTGAGAGGTTCGGTGGCGGGCTTCAAACTGTAATATTCAACGATACCGCACATGATCAACAGCGCACAATTCGATCCTGACACACTTGCCGCCGTAAAACCCGGCGTGGACGGCGCATTGGCCGAAATCAGCCTGCAGATGGAGCGTTATCTCAATGCGCCAGCTGGAAATGAGGCGGCTCTGGAAGTCGTCTGCGCTGAATTTCATCGTTTGCTGGGCGTGCTGAAGATGGTTGGCCTGGATGGTTTGGCGGTTTTTTGCGCAGAATTCGAACGGGTACTGAGCGAACTCAAGGCGAACCCCGAGCAAGTGTCCAATTTGCACCGCGATGTGTTGCGCCGTGCTTTGTTCGCTGTTACACACTTTCTCGATGCGCTGGCCGATGGTGCGGATAACGCCACCCTGCGCCTGTTTCCGCAATATCAGGAGTTACAGCAGCTGCGCGGTCTGGAGTCGGCTTTCGAACTGGATTTGTTCTACCCCAATCTTGCCGTGCAATTGCCGCAGCAGATATTGAACCCACCCCGGCATGACGGTGCGTTGGCACGCATCAAGGTGTTGCGCGGCCAATATCAGCAGGGACTGCTGCGCTGGCTGCGCCAGGAAGATGCACCTGCCGCAGTGCAAATGATGCAGCAAGCCCTGGGAGGTGCGATATTTTGTGAGCCGCAGGATGATAGCCGCGCGTTCTGGTGGGTTGGGTATGGGTTGCTCGATTGTCTGAAGCTTGACGGGCTGCCTCCTGAAATGAATGTGCGCAGGCTGTTGGGACGGATAGACCAGCAAATGCGCCTGGTTGCAGGGGGTGAAGGCGGTGATGCCGGTGAAGTGCAGCCGGTTCTGAACGAGATGCTCTACATGATCGGGCGCGGTCAAGTTGAGAGCGATCAGGTGAAAGCGATCAGGCAGGTTTACTCGCTGGATAAATACCTGCCCGAAGTTTCGACCATGCAAATCGGCGAGCTGGATCAGCAGTTGAGCATCCTGCGCGATCAATTGCGCGTTGCCGAAGAAAGCTGGGATTTGTGTGTGCAAGGAGACCAGGCGGCGTGTGAAAAATTCTCCAGGTACGCCGAGCAGCTCAAGTTGCAGAGCGAGAAATTTGATCGCGATACCCTGCAGTATCTGTCCAATCAGATTCAAGTGTTGTCGCAATATGCGACCACGCCGGAGCATGCGCGGCCCATCGCGATAGATATGGCGATGGCCCTGCTATTGCTGGGCAGCGGTATAGAAAATTACAACCGTTTGGGCAGCGGTTTTCAGGAGCAGGCGCGCATCCTGTCTGAACGCATGCAGGCTGCGGTAAAGCATCAACCGGAGGATGCGGAACGGCTGACTGAACTGGTTGATCTGCATTACCAGATGGAGCAACAAGGCGATGTGATGGCCTCGCTGGCGAACGAAATGCTGGTGAACCTCCAGCATGTCGAGGAAGGGTTGAATGCCTTTTTCAACGATACGGCCAAGCGTGGCGAATTGGCCGAGTTGCTGCGCTTGCTGAGCCAGATACAGGGCGGTTTGCGCATTTCAGCTCTTAAGCATGCGGAACAGCTGCTGATGGCTATTCAGAAAAATATCCGTCGCTTCACGCAGAGTGACGCCGCGCCCAGACCTGCAGAGAGGTATGTCCTGGCTGACGCAATGAGCGCGCTGGAAAACTATATGCAACATTTGACGCACGGGCAAGCGGGCGATGTTTCACGATTGCAGGCGGCTTCGGCCGATATGGACAAGCTGGATCAGGCGCCTGCTCCGGTTGAGCCGCCTGTTGCAGTCAAACAAGTTCAGATTCCTGCACCGGTTGCGCCTGTCAAGGTAGAGCAGCCTCCGGCGCCTGCGCCCGTGGCGACGATCAAGGTCGAGCAACCTCCGGCAACCGCACCCGTGGTCCCTGCCATAGTCGATCAAACTCAAATTGCCGCACCGGTTGCGCCTGTCAAGGCCGAGCAGCCTCAAGTTGCCGCCGTAGTTCAGCATCCGTCAGAAGAAGAACAGGAACTGCTTGATATATTTCTGGAAGAGGCGCAAGAGGTGCTGGGTGCCATGCGCGATAATCTGGAGACTTGCCGATTGCATTCCGACAGCCACGAATCATTGGTGAACATAAGGCGCGGATTCCATACTCTCAAGGGTAGCGGACGGATGGTCGGCCTGAATGATTTGGGCGAGGTCGCGTGGTGCGTTGAGCGTGCCATGAACAAGTGGTTGCAAGATAAAAAACCGCCCACCCCGGGGCTGCTGCACTTTATCGGTGTGGCCGAACAGTCTTTTTCGGATTGGGTGGAAATACTCAAGAAGCAGGGTGTAGCGGACATTGACGCGAATGATTTGGTGGCGGATGCGCAACAAATCGAGAACGGCCTTGATTTGGAAACACCGGCAATTTCAGCAGAACAACCGGCACTGGGTAAGGTATCCGAACCGGAGCAGGCGCCATCATTGGAGCTGGTGTCTGAAACTGCGCCGATGCAGGAACCGGAACCGGTCACTGCACTGGATTTTGAGCTGGCAACTGCGACGATGCAGGAACCAGAACCGGTGTCAGCGCCGGAACTGGAGCCAGAACCAGTCCCTGCACTGGACTTCGAACTGGCAGCTACCCCGACGCTGGAACCAGAACCGGAACCAGTCCCTGCACTGGACTTCGAACTGGCAACTACCCCGACGCTGGAACCAGAACCCGAACCAGTCCCTGTACTGGATTTCGAACTGGAAACTACCCCGATACTGGAACCGGAACCGGAACCGGTCCCTGCACTGGACTTCGAACTGGAAACTACCCCGGTGCATGAACCGGAACCGGTGCCAGCGCCGCAACCGGAATTGGAGCGGGTGTCAGCGCCAACCCCGGAACCGGTGCCAGAGCCGCAACCTGAAGAAGAGGTTGTTGTGATTGGCGACATTACCATACCGCAAGATTTGTTCGAGATCGCCAGTCTGGAGGCCATGCAGAATGTAAATGTCCTGCGTGAACAGTATAACGAGCTGCGCGGGGCTGCATCGCCGACAGTGCGGCACGATTTCATGCGCGCGGCACACACGCTGGGCGGTGTGAGCAGCACCATGGGTTTTGACGCTGTGGTGACTCTGTCGCAGGCAATGGAAGAGTGGTTGCGCGAGCGCGTGGAACAGCCTTACGCATTGAACAATGAACAACTGCAGATGCTGGAGCAATCCATCGACGCGCTGGACGAGATGGTGCAGCGCATTTGCGTCCTGCAAATGCCCCGGATGCGCAGCGATTTGGTCAATCAATTCATGGCGGACAAAGGCAAGCCCGGCGTTGCGGTTCCTGAACCTGCCCTATCGCCAGTCGAAGCGGAAAAGCCTCAAGCGAGCGCGGATGGATATGATCAGTTGCTGGCTGATATGGCCAAGACCGCCGAGACAGTCGCAGCCTTGGCCGGCGCGCCGGCAACCGTTATGCAGCCAGCCGCTTTTGTTATTGCCAAGCCGGTTGAGGCGAACGCCGAAGCGGAAAAGCCCCTGGTGTACGATGACGTGGACGAGCAGCTGTTGCCGGTATTCCTCGAGGAGGCAGATGACCTGGCTCCGAAAATCGGCAACGGGCTGCGTTCCTGGCGCGAGCATCCGAAAGATGAGCAGCAGGAGAACTCGTTAAAACGATTGCTGCATACGATGAAGGGCAGTTCGCGCATGGTGGGTGCGATGCGCATCGGAGAAATTGCCCATGAAATGGAAACCCATGTCATGTCGGCGGCGAAATTGCGCGCGGAAGCAGGGTATTGGGACAAGCTGGAAAGCGATTTTGACCGTATTAATGCCTTGCTTGAGGAGTTACGCGGCGGGAAACCTGTTGTAGCAGAGGTCAAGCCGGTCATAGCGGGGCGACGCGCGACAGATCAGCCGATAGGGGTCGAGCGCAGGGCGGAGCCGGGCATGCTCGGCAATATGCTGCGTGTGCGGGCTGACGTGGTGGACAGGCTGGTGAATGAAGCAAGCGAAATAAGCGTGGTACGTTCGCGTATGGAAACTGAAATGCGCGTCTTCAGGGAAGGACTGCAGGAGTTGACTGCCAGCGTGATGCGTTTGCGCCAGCAGTTGCGTGAGGTGGAAATTCAGGCAGAGAGCCAGATGCAGGCGCGTGTCTCGCTGGTCAAGGATAGTGCGGAGCACTTCGACCCGCTCGAATTCGACCGCTTCACCCGTTTGCAGGAGTTGACGCGCTTCATGAATGAAAGCGTGCATGACGTGCAGACCGTGCAGCATACGCTGTTGAAAAACCTGGATGAAACCGCATCTGTAATGCTGTTGCAAGGGCGGCTTAACCGCGAGCTGCAGCAAGGATTAATGAATGTGCGCATGGTGTCGTTTAACAGCATCACCGATCGGCTGTACCGCATCGTTCGGCAAACCTGCAAAGAACTGAACAAGCGCGCCAACCTCGAATTGCAGGGTACGGGCGTCGAGCTGGACCGCGGTGTATTGGAAAAAATGATCGCACCGTTCGAACACTTGCTGCGCAATTCCATAGTGCACGGCCTGGAAAACGATCAGTTGCGCGCGCAGAGCGGCAAGAACCCGATCGGTGAAATTCGCCTGAGCGTGCGCCAGGAAAGCAACGAGGTCGTGTTTGAGTTCAGTGATGATGGCGCCGGGCTGAACTTTGCCAAACTGCGCGAAAAGGCGGTAGCCAAGGGGGTGTTGCGTGCGGACGAAGCGGCCAGCGACGATCAATTGGCACAACTTATTTTCCTGCAGGGTCTTTCCACTGCTGCCGAAATCACCGAAATCGCCGGGCGTGGTATCGGCATGGATGTGGTGAGAAGCGAGATCGCCACATTGGGCGGACGCATTGAAGTCAGTTCGAAGAGAGGGCAGGGAACGCAGTTCATCATCCACTTGCCGCTCACGCTGGCGGTCACGCATGTGGTGATGGTGCGCTCGGGTGATGCGACTTACGCCATTCCATCCACGATGGTCGAACAAGTCAGGCAGATCAAATCGGCGGAGATGGAAAACCTGCATCGCGAGCAAAAAATCGACTGGCAAGGCAACTCATATCCGCTGCATTATTTGCCGCACCTGCTGGGTAATATGGAGGTTGTTCAGGAGAATCAGCCACGCAACCCGGTGCTGATGCTGCGTAGCGGAGAGCAGCGTGTTGCCCTGCGTGTCGATGAATTGTTGGGTAACCAGGAAGCGATGGTGAAAAATATCGGCCCGCAACTGGCGCGATTGCCCTGGATAGCCGGTGCGACGGTGCTGGGCAATGGCGAGGTGGTGCTGATGTTGAATCCGCCGCAACTGTCGCAACGCATTGGCGTTGCCGGCAAGGCTGTCAAGGAAGCAGCCAGTGTTGCCCCTCTGCTTACGCTCCCGGTGATCATGGTGGTGGACGACTCGCTTACCGTGCGCAAGATTACCTCTCGAATGTTGACTCGCGCCGGTTACCATGTTGTGACGGCAACGGATGGGGTGGATGCGCTGGAGAAATTGGAGGAAATGGGTGATACCGTTCCAGAGGTGATGTTGCTGGATATCGAAATGCCGCGTATGGATGGCTTCGCGCTCGCCAAGCACTTGCGTCGTGACCCCAGGACGAAGAATCTGCCGATCATCATGATTACTTCACGCACAGCCGACAAGCATCGCGATTACGCCATGCAACTGGGCGTCAATACCTATCTTGGAAAGCCGTATCAGGAGGATGAGTTGCTGCAGAACATCGCCGACTTTGTGGCTGCGCATAAATTAGATTCTTAGCCTGCAAAAACCGCGTTATACTCAAAATCAAAAAAATTATTCGAATATTGAAAGTTGAATACGTGTTAGTCCAACACCAGAAATAACATGGCTGCTACACAAAAAGACACTTACTCTGTTGAAGTCATCGGTTTTTCACAAACTGAGTTGATGGCACTGGCCAGCGTTTTCGACCTGTCCTCGCGTCGAGTGCCGAAATTTGTGCGAAACACCAAGGCAGGCACCCCGCCGGATATTTTCCTGGTCGATGCAAACGACATGGATGCAATCAAGTTGCTTCTCGAGCGCAATGCATCGGAACAAACCCCCGCAGTCCTGATTGGCGATTCTAACCGCGGTACCCGCTGGCCAGTACTGGCGCGTCCGATACGATGGATGAAACTTTTCCAGGCTTTTGATATGGCGATTGCTGCACCATCAGCTGAATCGCAAGTGAAAACCGCCGAAGCCTTAACTCCGGCCAGGCCGGCCCCAGTCCCGGCGAACGCAGCCAGCAACGTGCAAGCAGGCACGCCAGCGCCAGGCGCAGGCCCTTCCGCGAACCAGGAAGCTGACTGGGTGCTGGTGGTAGATGACAACCAGACAGTGCGCGAGTTCATGAAAAGCAAACTGGCAGCGTTCAATTTCAACGTTGATTACGCGGAAAGCGGTGAGCAGGCCATCGGGTTTACCGGCCAGAAGCATTATGCCTGTATTTTTCTTGATGTCGTCATGCCGGGCATAGACGGTTATCAGGTGTGCAAACTGATCAAGGCCAACAGGTCCGCCAAGAAAACGGCAGTTGTCATGCTGACCAGCAAGGATTCACCATTCGACAAAATTCGCGGCAGCATGTCCGGTTGCGATGCTTATCTCACCAAGCCTGTGGATGAAGAAAAGTTGCTGGAAACCATAGCCAGATTTGTTTCAACCAGTTAGCCAGACAAGAGTAATCATGACAGTCCGCAAGGTGTTATGCGTCGACGACTCTGCCGAGCTCAGTTTGATTAAAAAAATCGTGTCGAAGGCAAATCTCAAAGTTGTTTACGCAGCCAATGGCAAGGATGCCATTCTGCGCGCTAATAGCGAGATGCCCGGTCGATCTTGGGACTGCAGGCAAAGCAAAAGGTGAACATATGAATATATGCAAGGCGCTGCCGGCTGGCGGCATCTCTGCCGGTTTGGCTTACATCGAATAACCCGGTGTATCGCAAGACATGGCACAGATGGAGAACTCTACCCAGAAAATAGACATTGATGCTCTTAAAGCGCAGATCGATGCAGAAATTGCATCGCGTCCGCAGATAAAGAGTTCGATTCAGACGATCGACATTGAAGCACTCAAGGCTCAGGTCGATGCCGAAATTGCAGCCCGTCTGATGATCGAAGCTGATTCCGCACGCTATATTCACCGCAGGGGGTTTCATGCCGGTGATCTCAGGTTGCTCGTTAATCTGGATGCAACCAGTGAAGTGGTAGAAATGCCGCCGCTGTTTCGTCTGCCCGGTGCGCCCGCCGGGATCAAAGGCCTCGCCAATCGCCACGGGCGGGTGGTGCCAGTGATGGATTTATCAGTCTTGTTCGGTTCTCAACATGATATAGCGGCGAAAGTGTGGCTGCTGGTATGTGGACGCGGAGATGCGGCTGTTGGCCTTGTTGTCGACAGCTTGCCGGAACGCAAGAAGTTTGCCCAGGAAGATGCGGTTAGCCTGTCGGATATCACGCACCCGATTGCAGCATATGCCAGGGCTGCCTATCGGGAGGCGCAAGATGTCTGGATTGATCTTGATACTGAGGCATTTTTTACTTCAGTTTTTCAGGTCGAGCCATCACCCGTTTGAAGCTAATGGTAGTTCTGATTGCTGTTTAGGAGAAAGTTATGTTTGCAACCATTCGTGCCAAAATAATCGGCTTTAGTTTCCTCGCATTGCTGTCTGTCGTGCTGATGAGCGGGGCTGGATATTATGGTTACACGGTGTTTACCGACACCATTGAGAGCAAGTTGAATGGCGATGGTTCGATCAAAGCCAGTATGCGGAACAATGCGGCGCACGTTCTGGTGTTTGCCGATGTGCTGCAGGTATTGCGCGTAACCAAAAATGGCGATATGGAGGGCTACAAGGAAGTAGCGAAGGACTTGAAAAAGCACCTCGATGCTTTGAGCAGCAGCACAGCCAAGGCCGCAGCATCCACCGGCTTTGCTGACAAAACTCGGGCAGCTGTTGCAGCCGTCCGTACTGATGCCGACGGTTTTGCGAAGCTGGCGCAGAACATTGCCACGCTTGCGCAGACAGATCCCAATGTAGCCGAGGAGCAGTTCAGCGCTTTTGCCGCGGAATATAAAAAATTGGACGCCGGCCAGGCTGTGGCGGGCAATTTGATCGCAGCCGAGATGGATGAGTCGCGAAAGGCCTTTAATGTTGAATCGCTTCGAGTACGCAATACCGCAATAGCGGTAGCGGTAGCGGCTTTTGTTTTGCTTTCGATAATTGCCTTCTACATTTATAGCGGCATCATGAACCCGCTCAACCAGTTGCGTCTGTCCATCGGCAAGATTGAAGGTGGCGCCTACGATGTGCGCGTGAAGCTGCGTACCCAGGATGAGTTGGGTTCAGTGGGGCGAGCTTTTGACAGGCTGCTGGATGACCGTATTTCTTCACTGAAGACAACCGCAGCCGACAATGAACGTCTCAATAACTCGGTGATCGGTTTATTTTCAGCGATGGGAGCCTTGTCGCAAAAAGACCTGACAGTGCGTGCGCCTGTGACCGATGACATTATCGGTACCCTCGGCGGCGCCATCAATCAGCTGACTGATGTCACGGCGACCGTGTTGCATCATGTGACCAAGGTGGCCGGTGTCGTGGAGGCCGCATCCGAACGCATGAAACAGCAGTCGGATGTGGTGAATGATATGGCGAAAGAGGAAGATGTTATCGTCGTGCGGCTGATTTCGAACCTGGAAACGGCCATGGCATCAATTGGCGAGGTAGCCATCTTTGCCCGTGACTCAAACCGTGCGGCGGCAGAAGCCACCAAGTCCACCGAAAGCGCGATGGAAACCGTGCAGGCTACCTTGATCGGGATGAACGCGATCCGCGAAACCATTTCCGAAATGGAAAAACGCATCAAGCGTCTCGGCGAGCGTTCCCAGGAAATTTCGCAGATCGTTAACCTGATCAATACCATTTCCGAGCGCACCCATGTGCTTTCGTTGAATGCCGCGATGCAGGCCGCGATGGCGGGCGAAGCGGGGAGAGGTTTCGCGGTGGTGGCGGAAGAAGTTCAGCGCCTTGCCGAGAACTCACGCCAGGCGACCGGACAGATCGCCAACCTGGTGCAGAACATCCAGGTTGAAACCAACGACACCATTGCTACGGTAAACAAAACCATTGAACAGGTGGTTAAAGAATCCGAATTGGCGCATAACGCCGGCGAAAGAATGCGCGAAACGCATGAGGCCACGGCGCGATTGGTGCGACTGGTGGCCACGATTACGACCAGCTCTGCCGAACAGACCAAGATAGCCGCTGTTTTGCGTACCGCTGCGGACGAGATCGCACAATTCACGGAAAAAACAGCCGAGCAGTTGGTTGCACAAAATCAGAGTGCCGCCAGTCTCGTGTCTGCCTCGCAAAAATTAGTTGGTGCGATATCGGTGTTCAAACTTCCTTTGGCTGAGCCGATGGTACAGGCAGAGGCAGAGAGTGAGAAAACACAGATATATGACTCGCTGAATCGATGATCGGCACATGAGCGCATAATCCGAACGATTTATGTCTATTGAAGCGCTAACCCCGTTTTTTTCCGAGATGCGCAAGGAGCTTGCGCAAACCGTCCCTGATTTCGAGAGATGGATCGGCACCATGACCACTGCCGCCGGCGACAATCCGCTGTTGATGGAAGCTATGGAAGATTATGCTGCCCAGTTGGAGCGCATCGGTCAAACGGCGGAATTGATAGGCATGACCGGTTTGAATGCGTGGTGCAATTCGCTCAACGGGATTTTGCCGGGCATCATCGTTATGGAAGGCGATGTGCGTTCGCAAGCCTGCCAGCAGTTGCTCGCATGGCCGGCTTTGGTAGATAGTTATTTACAGGAGCCGGCCAACTTCGATGCATCCATGGCGCTTGCCGAGTATTTGTCAGCCCCTTGCTTTGCGCAGCCTATCGACGAAAATGCCAGCCTCGGCCTGGTAGAGTCATTGACCACCCCACCTGTTGTGCCCGATGAGTTGCTGGCGCAGCTTGAAGAAGCAGATGCGCCAGCAAGCGTCAGTATCGAGGACATATCGCTTGCTGTGCCGGACAATGCTGATCACGATGTCTATAGTGCATTTCTCGACGAAGCCCCGGGCAACGCGGAGCAATTTTCGTCACTGGCTGCGAAGATCGCCGCAGGCCAGGCGGATATCAATGATTTGCGCAGCGCCAAGCGGATTGCACATTCGTTCAAAGGCGCGGCCAATATTGTGGGTATCCGTGGTATCGCTACCCTTGGACACCATACCGAAGATGTGCTTGAGTACTTCGAAAAAAACCCGGTAAAGCCACCCCGCGCACTTGGGCAATCACTTGTTGCAGCAAGCGATTGCCTCGCACAAATGGTGGGATGCCTGCGCGGTGACGAGAGTGCGCCGGAGAACGCATTCGATGTGCTGAATGAAATCGTCGCCTGGGCTAACAAGGTCAAGTCGGGTGATGTCGAGAATATGACTGACGACGCGAGCGTGGAGATTCACCTTGCCTCGCCCGGTGTTGCGCGGCCTGAGGTACCTGCCATCCCCGTGGCAGAAAACGAACAGCAGGCAACCTTGCGTGTGCCGGTTAGCACTGTGGATGAATTATTTCGTCTGGTTGGCGAGATGACCACCATGATTGCTCGGCTTGAATCGCAAGTGGCCAATGTAACTGACCGTGCCAAGGCATTGATTGCGCATAATCTCGTGGTGCAGCAACGGGTTGTTGATGTCGAAAAACTGGTGATGGTGCGCGGCCTGTCGCTTACCAGGCCTGATGCCGCAGACGACGCGTCTTTTGATCCGCTGGAAATGGACCGTTACACCGAATTGCACGGCGTGACACGCTCGCTTGTAGAAGTAACCGCCGATGCGCGCGAGATGACGGATAACCTTGAAGCCAGCGTTTCAAATTTGCGTGGTGAAGTTTCTCAGCAGACCAACATAAACAAGGAACTGCAGTACCAGGTCGTGTCAACGCGCCTCGCCCCGGTCAACGTGCTGAGCGCGCGCCTGATGCGCAATGTGCGCCAGACATGCCTGCAAACCGGCAAGCAGGCCGAGCTGGTTATCACAGGCGTTGAGATTGAGGTGGACGGAGATGTGCTCAACAAGCTGGCCGATCCATTACTCCATTTGCTGCGCAATGCGGTCGATCATGGTATCGAACTTCCTGCCGACAGGATTGCTGCGGGCAAACCGGCCGAAGGCAGAATTAACCTCGAATTTACACGCCAGGGGTCTGGCATAGTCGTCACCATTCGGGATGATGGCAAAGGGCTTGATTACGAGCGTATCCGTAAAAAGGCGATTGATCAAAACCTGATCCGTGCCGAACAGCAGATGACACATTCCGAGCTTGCGCGTTTAGTGTTGTTACCGGGATTTTCAACGCGCGATCAGGTCAGCGAAATTTCCGGACGAGGTGTCGGGATGGATGTGGTTGCTTCACGTCTGGCAAACATCAAGGGTACGGTTGAACTCAGTTCCATACCGGGTCAGGGATGTGAAGTCGTGCTGCGCTTCCAGGCATCGCTGGTAACGCAGCACACATTGCTGGTAGAGGCAGGAAAGCAGATTTATGCAATCCCTGTCCACTATATCAAGGAAGCGTTTCCGGCCGGCTTCGGCAAAATAAGCCTGTCCGGCGATGGCGAGTGGCAATTAGGCGAGTGGCAATTCACCATACGCGATGTAAGTTTTCCGATCCATGATCTGGCGCCGCTTACCGGCTATCCTGCTCTGCCGGCAAGCGTGGAACGTTATTCGACCATGCCGAAGGTGCTGATCCACACGATGAGCGGCGTGGCTGCTGTGCTGGTGGATCGTCTCGTCGATAGCCGAAGCGTGATGGTGAAGAATATTGGGAAATATCTGCCTCGTGTGCATGGCGTCTCGGGGGTGACATTATTGGGTGATGGCACAGTCGTGCCTTTGCTTAATGTCCCGGAATTGCTGGCAGCGCCTATCGCTGTCACTGCCGCCGCCGCCGAGCTGGCCGCTACTGCACTCCTCCGAAAACGGCGGATACTTGTTGTGGACGATTCCCTTTCCGTACGCAAGGGGCTGATGCAGCTACTTCAGGATGCCGGCTTTGAGGTCAAGGGCGCGGGTGATGGCATGGAGGCGATCCGGGTGCTGGAATCCTTCAAGCCGCACCTGATTTGCACCGACATGGAAATGCCGAACATGAACGGACTTGAACTTACCCAGCATCTGCGGCTGGAAGAAGACACGCGCCATTTGCCTATCATCATGATTACCTCGCGCTCGATGGAAAAGCATCGCAAGCAAGCGATAAGTGCCGGAGTCGATGGTTATTTGACCAAACCCTATACCGATGCTGACTTGTTCAAACACGTCCAGAGTGCCCTGCAAGCAGGTTCCTCTCATGCAGTGGCTGCGCCTGTATGATGCGGTTCGAGCAATCTTTAGCCCGTTCGGGGCAAACCTTCGGCAATATCAAGCCAGGCATGCCTGGCTTTTCCGTACCTCCTGGTGGCGTGATTGTGGCGCAATCTTAAACGCGGTAAAATCAACCGCTTAGAATATGAACGGAATTCAGGGGTTAGTTAATCATGACAAATTTTACTCGCTTGGCCTTTATCGGCGCATTGGTTAGCGGAATATTGCTTGCTGGGGGGTCACTGTATTTCGATACCGCGAATGCCTATCTGGCCGATGTACTGGTATTTCTGGCCCTGATGTTTTGTGTGATTTATTTGCGCAATCGAGCCAAGGACAGTAACAAAAAAGCTGACGGTTCAAACTCATCGGCGCAAGACGGTGAGCATTTCATTCAGGAAAGCAGCGCTTTCCATACGCAACTGGGCAATGAAATAGCCGAGCAGCTTAGCTCGGCACATACTGAGCTGGGTAACACTCAGGCCATCCTTAGCGACGCCATAGGAAAGCTGGTCAGCAACTTTATATTGATATCAGACGGCGTGCGTGATCTTTCGGCGCATACCAACGATTTCAGCAAGCAGATACGAGAAGTTGTCGACAAGGTCGGCGGCTCGCTGGCTGCCGCAGAGCTCGCCATCAATAACCTTGCGGCGGACAACAGGGCAATGGCGATGGAATCCAATCAGCATGTCCGCTCCATCATTGCGGATCTCACAGCGTTTAATGAAGCTGTCGCCAGCAACGCTATCGATCTGAATCTCATCAGCACCAATGTCGAGCAGAACGTATTGGTGGTGATATCCACATTACAGTTCCAGGACATGAGCTCGCAGCTGATCGAGCATGCCAGGATGCGCATGACAGCCTTACAGGAAGTCGCCAATGAGATGGGCAGGGGAGGGAATAGCCCGAGTAATCTGGAATATCTGGAGCGAATTGCCGCATACAATCGTCTGCTCGACAGGCATGTCGTGTCTCTGGATAAACAAAAAGCCAGCCCGGTTGCGCAAAAAGATTTTGGCACGGGCGATATCGAATTGTTCTAGCTTGGGAATTTAACAAGAGGCCAATTGCATTTTTCGGGTAATTAATGCAATCTGGCGCGCAATTTATAATTACCACTTAACCACTTAACTGAGCGCAAAAAAATGGCAAAAACTATACTAGCTATTGATGATTCCACTTCCATTCGGCAGATGGTAGCTTTCACTCTTAAATCCGCTGGCTATACCGTCATTGAGGCGGCAGATGGACAGGAAGGTCTGGCCAAAGCCAATGCCAATGCCGGCAACATTAACCTGGTGCTTACCGACCAGAACATGCCAAATATGGACGGTTTGACCTTGATCAAAACGCTGCGTGGCTTGCCGAAGTTCATGACTATTCCGATTTTGATGTTGACCACCGAATCCAGCGATGCCATGAAAATGCATGGCAAAGCGGCAGGCGCTACGGGTTGGCTGGTCAAACCGTTTGATCCGCACAAGCTGCTGGAAGTCGTCAAAAAAGTGATTGGTTAGCGCCGTCATTTCCAGCCTGAGTCCTGAAGTCAACACAGCCGGAATTCCCCGCATCGCAATTCTAGGAAAAAGCCAATGTCCCTCGACATGAGCCAGTTTTATCAGGTATTTTTTGAAGAGTCCGCAGAACATCTCGCGAGCATGGAAAGCCTGCTGCTCTCGCTTGACCTTGATGCACCTGACGCTGACCAATTAAACGCCATCTTCCGCGCAGCTCATTCCATTAAAGGGGGTAGCGGCACATTCGGTTTTACCGATATGACCGAAGTGACCCATATTCTGGAGACCCTGCTGGATCGTATCCGGAAAAATGAAATCGCCATCACTCGCGACATGGTGGATGCCTTCCTGGAAGCGGGTGATGTGCTGCACGGTTTACTGGAAGCGCACCAGAATGGAAGTGTTGCCGATGAAGAGGCATCGGTTGCAGCCTGTGCCAAATTGGAACGCCTGACCAGCAGTCAAGTCGGATCCAGCCATCAAACCGGAAATGGCGCGACAAAAGCCGCGCCGCAAGGCATTTCGCTCCCGAAGGGTGCGAGATCGACGCAACCGGACTTCGCCACAACACGCGCAACTTCAGCAGCATCGAACCCTTCCGTGCAACATGTATATCAGGTTCAGTTTGCAAAAACACGCACCGCATTTCCCAGCAAAGCTCATCTTGATCACTTGCTCGATGATCTTGGCAATCTTGGCAAAATAAAAAATAAAAAAATAACCGCCAATGCAGTGACGTTTTCTCTGGTTACTTATGCGACCGAAGCGGAATTGCGAGAGATTTTTTCGTTCTTTCTGAAGCCGAAGCAACTCACCATCAGGCTTATAAGTGCTACTCCGCGCGGCGCCTCACCCGCAGATCAGGATTACGGCTTCTTCGATAAGTCATACGCGATCAAGCAGGTTGAGGAAGATACACAGGGCTACGGTTTCTTCGATGAGCCCGGTGCGATCAGGTCGCGAATGGAAAACTCGCAAGGCTATGGTTTCTTCGTTGAGCCTGAAGCGATCAAGTCGGGCATGGAAGATGCCCAGGGCTACGGTTTCTTCGATGAAGTGGGAAAACAGTCCACACCATCAGAGTCTGAATCAACCGTTCAGCAGGAAGGCGCTTCTCCATATCGGCGCGCAGAAGACATTGCCCCGTTACGCCGCGCCACCGACAATCCGGCCGTCACTGCCGGAGGCGACACCTCCATCCGTGTCAGCGTAAGTAAAGTCGACAAAATGATCAATCTGGTCGGCGAATTGGTGATTACCCAGGCCATGCTGGCTGAAACCGTATCCAGCATGGATCAGGTATTGCATGAGCGCCTGGTCAATGGGCTGGCGCAGCTCGAACGCAACACCCGCGACCTGCAGGATTCCGTCATGTCGGTGCGGATGATGCCGATCAATTTCGTGTTCAGCCGCTTTCAGCGTGTAGTGCGCGATAGCGCGGGCAAACTCAACAAGAAAGTGCAGCTTAAAATCATCGGCGAGGGCACCGAGCTGGACAAGGGGTTGATTGAAAAAATCAGCGATCCGCTCAACCACATGGTGCGCAATAGCCTGGATCACGGCATCGAATTGCCGGAAACGCGTATTGCCATGGGCAAAGACCCGCAAGGCACCATTACCCTTAAGGCGGCACATCAAGGCGGAAATATCGTCATCGAGGTGTCCGATGACGGAGCGGGGTTGAATCGGGAGTGGATACTCGCCAAAGCCAGGGAAAAGGGCATGCCTGTCAGTGACGGCATGAGCGATAACGAAGTGTGGCAATTGATTTATGCCCCCGGTTTTTCCACCGCCACCATCGTTTCCGATGTTTCCGGGCGCGGCGTCGGCATGGATGTGGTCAAGAAAAACATCGAAAGCATCGGTGGCCGCGTCGAGGTTGTCTCGCGTTTTGGACTGGGTTGCACCATTACCGTCCGCCTGCCGCTGACGTTGGCAATACTGGACGGAATGTCCATCGCCGTGGGTGACCAGATTTACATCATCCCGCTCAGCTTTATCATCGAATCCTTCCAGCCCAAGACAGGCGACATCAACGGGATCAGCGGGAAACAAGGGCAAGTGGTACATGTACGCGGAGAATACCTGCCTGTGATCGAGCTGCATAAAATTTTCAACATCCGGACCAGGATCACTGATCCTACCGAAGGCATGCTGGTATTGCTGGAAACGGAAGGCAAGAAAGTCGCCTTGTTTGTGGACGAACTGGTAGGGCAGCATCAAGTGGTGATCAAGAGCCTGGAAACCAACTACCGCAAAGTGGCCGGGGTATCGGGCGCCACTATCATGGGGGACGGGCGGGTTGCCATGATCATGGACGTGGGCGCGCTGGTCAAGCTGGCGCAACAATAAAGGGCAAGCATCGCCGACGCTCCTGAAAATCAGGCCGCGCAGTTGTCATGTGTATTGCTGTCAACAGCAAATGGAGGGGATTCAGCAAGTAAACCAGAAGCAAAAAGCAGGCAGCACAGGCCGCGAACTGCTGATACACGCCGGGCAACGAGGAGCGGGGCAGCGACATTCTCAAGGTTCAGGAGATACGCGGCTGCGAAGCAGCCACCACGATCGCCAACGCTCTCGAATTCACCAAAAGCGTGATCGCCAGCACGGCATCATCGTCCCCATCGCCGGCATGCGCGTCAAATTCAAGTTGGGCAGGCCAGCCGCGACGGAACCGCTGTCGTGATTATCCTCAACGCCGCCAGCCGCGCCACGGGCATGAACATGCGCAATTCAGAATCGCATCAGCCGCACATAATAATTATTTCAGGGGGAAAGTCATGCAGTTATTCAGCAACATCAAGTTAAGAACGAGATTGATATTGATTGTACTTTTGCCCCTGGCGGGCTTCATGTATTTTTCGATTGACAGCCTGGTCGAAAAAGATGCCGTTACCGTTGAAATGGAGAAGCTGGAGACTCTGGCAGAGCTATCAGTCAAGATCGGCAACCTCGCCCACGAATTGCAGAAAGAAAGAGGCATGACAGCAGGCTTTCTGGGCAGCAACGGTGTCAAGTTTGCCGGCGAATTGACATCGCAACGCCATGAAGCGGACAAAAAACTCGGCGAGCTAAAGCAGAAACTGAATGGACTCGATGTAAACCGGTTTGGCGCTTCCATAAAAAACTTGATACACGACGCATCAAGAAGCCTGGACGGACTCGATGCCAAGCGTAATGCAGTTTCCGCTCAGGCTATTACTTCACAGGAAGCGTTCGGCTATTACTCCAATGTAATCGATAAATTGCTCAGCATCCCGAATCAGGCCCCCACGCTTAGCAGCGATATCGATATATTGCTGCCTTCTTCTGCTTACGCGGCCATGTTGATGGCCAAAGAGCACACCGGGCAGGAGCGCGCCGTGCTCACCGGAGTATTTGCGGCAGACAAGTTCACGCCGGAAAGTCTTGTGCAATCCCTTTCGAACCGCGCTGAACAGGTTGCACATCAGGAAGCCTTCGAAACCTACGCACTGGATGAACAAAAGGAGTACTACAAAAACAAAATTCGCGGGCAGGCAGTAGATGAGGTTACTGCAATCGAAAAAGCAGCGATTGCAAAAGTAAATGAAAATAGCCTGGGCTTCGACAGCGCACACTGGTTCAACGTGATGACCGAGAAGATCAATCTGCTCAAGGAGGTTGAGGACAAACTGGCACGGGATTTACTTGAGATCACCAGAGAGCACAGGAACAAAGCCCATACCTTGATGTATTTTTATCTCGCAATTTCGGCAGTGGGTTTGCTGGTCACGCTATTATTTGCCCTGATTATGATTCGCCAGTTGTTGAGCCAGATCGGCGGCGAACCGGATTATGCCGTATCGATTGTTAAGCGCATCGCTACCGGCGATCTCAGTGCCGCGGTCGAGACCAGGGCTGGCGACCAGTCGAGCCTGCTGTCCGCGATGAAGCACATGAGCGAAAGTCTTACCGGCATGGTCGGTGACGTGCGCGGCTCCACCGACTCGATCACCACCGCCTCGCAGGAGATCGCGCAGGGCAACGCCGACCTGTCGCAGCGCACCGAAGAACAGGCCTCCAGCCTGGAAGAAACCGCCAGCAGCATGGAAGAACTTACATCCACCGTCCGGCAGAACGCCGAGAACGCCAGGCAAGCCAACCAACTGGCCAACAGCGCCTCCGACATTGCCGTCAAGGGCGGGAAAGTTGTGGGCGACGTGGTGCACACGATGGCCTCGATCAGCGACAGTTCGAAGAAGATCGTCGATATTATCTCGGTGATCGACAGCATCGCCTTCCAGACAAATATCCTCGCGCTGAACGCCGCCGTCGAAGCCGCCCGCGCCGGAGAACAAGGCAGGGGCTTCGCGGTCGTCGCCGGCGAAGTCCGCAACCTGGCGCAACGTTCCGCCGCCGCCGCCAAGGAAATCAAGACCCTGATCGGCGACTCGGTGAACAAAGTGGAGGTCGGCTCCAGGCAAGTGGACCAGGCCGGTGCGACGATGACCGAGATCGTTACCGCAGTGAAACGTGTCACCGACATCATGGCCGAGATCGCCGCCGCCTCCAATGAGCAGAGCGCGGGCATCGAACAGGTGAACCAGGCGATCATCCAGATGGACGAAGTGACCCAGCAAAACGCCGCGCTGGTGGAAGAAGCCGCAGCGGCAGCCGAATCATTGGAAGAACAAGCCATCAATCTGAAGGAAGCAATGAGTATATTCAAGCTGAATGCGGGCAGGGAAGGCACAGTGAAAACCGCCGTTAAAACAGCTGTTATGCGGCAAGCTGAGGACGCCACAGCGCCAGGGAAAGATCGCAAACTGGTCAGAGCCAGGGTAGATGAGCGCGACGACAGGAAGGAATTTTAGCCTCGCTAAAAATAATCAGCCCATGTAAACTTGAAAAGCTGTAAGCGGGATTGGATGTCCTGGGATGACGACAGGGACGTAACGCATTTCAGCGTAAAATGTCACAGGTAATCAGACCAACCTCGTTTTAAGCAGCTAAAAATTTGCTGGGGCAGCAGTTGGACAGGATGAATAAATCAGAATATTCAGAGGTCTTTAATCTCTTCGGATCGGATTCACGGCCCCTTGGGGGTATAGATATGACGGTTTTTTGTAGACAACGCCCCGCGGCTTGCTGCGGGGTTATTTTTTGACAAGCAATTCTGGGTGCCATGAGTTCTAACCTTCAGTCTGTCGATGGCCATGATCGCGAGTTTGCATTCACCAGGGAAAATTTCGAGCGTGTGTGCCGGCTGATTTATGAGCATGCCGGTATTTCGCTCAAGCCGTCCAAGCAGCATATGGTGTATAGCCGTTTGGCGCGTCGCCTGAGGGTGAACGGGCTGGATAATTTCAGGGATTATCTGGTGTTGCTGGAAAGCGGGAACAAGGATGAATGGGAAGCGTTCGTAAATTCGCTGACTACCAATCTGACCTCGTTTTTTCGTGAGCCGCACCATTTTCCGTTACTGGCCGAGCATGTAATCAAGCAAAGGGGGCAGCATCCTGTTTCGTTGTGGTGTGCGGCAGCTTCCTCGGGTGAGGAACCGTATTCAATTGCCATGACTATGGTGGATGCCTTCGGCAGTTTTTCGCCCCCGGTTACCATTGTCGCTTCCGACCTGGATACCAATGTGCTCGCCAAAGCGGAAGCGGGTATATATCCGGTTGAGCGTATAGAGAAACTTTCCGAAAATGTTGTGAAGCGTTTTTTTCTCAAAGGGACCGGAGCACAGTCCGGATTTGTGCGGGTAAGACCGGAGTTGCGCGCCATGATCAAATTCAGGCAGGTGAATTTGCTCGGTGATGACTGGCAGATACGCGGCCCTCTGGATGCAATTTTCTGCCGCAATGTAATGATTTACTTCGATAAGGAAACTCAGCTTAAAATCCTGCAACGATTTGCGCCATTGCTGCAGCCTGACGGATTGGTCTTCGCGGGGCATTCGGAAAGTTTCCATAATGCGGCGCACCTGTTCAGATTGCGCGGCAAAACGGTCTATGAGTTGGTAAAATCGAAACCACGTGAACTTCATCAAGCTAAATAATTTAATCGCCTTGATGCTTGGGCGGGAAGGGTTTTTTCAGTATGACCGAGCAAGGCTTTGAAGAAGTTCTTTCGCCGCACCTGTATTTTGACCGTGAGCATAATGTCGAAGCGGCCAAGATATTGCCCGGTGAATATTACGCAACCGGACGGGATATGGTTTTAGTCACCGTGCTGGGCTCATGCGTCTGCGCCTGCATACGCGACAGATCCAGCAGGATCGGCGGCATGAATCATTTCATGCTGCCGGAAAGCGGACAGGATCGAAACAATCCGCTCGGCGAGTCGGCGCGCTATGGTACTTACGCCATGGAAATACTGATCAACCAGTTGCTCAAGATGGGTGCGAAGCGCAGCAATTTCGAAGCGAAAGTGTTTGGCGGCGCTTCAGTGCTGCGCGGATTTACCGTCAACAATGTCGGCGAGCGTAATGCGGAGTTCGTGCAGCAGTTCCTCAAAACGGAAAAAATTCCCATCGTTGCGCAGGATTTGCTCAATATCTTCCCGCGCAAGGTGTATTACTTTCCGGCTACCGGGCTGGTGAGAGTGAAGAACCTGAAGCAGGTTCACAACGATACGATCATTAGCAGGGAGGCCGAGTACAACACACGCCTGCATTACTCCAAGCTGGAGGGAGAAGTGGAGTTGTTTGATTGATCGGAAATTGTGCGGCAGCGTATTCGGCCGGTTTATCGGAGTGCTGGTATGCCTGAGCAAAAGAGAACATGAAAAGCCGTAAAATCAAGGTGCTGGTGGTTGATGATTCCGCGCTGATTCGTAGCGTGATGAAAGAGATTATCAATCGCGAAAATGATATGGAATGCGTGGGCGCGGCCCCTGATCCCCTGGTCGCGCGCGAGATGATCAAGTCGCTCAATCCGGATGTGCTGACGCTGGATGTGGAAATGCCCAAGATGGACGGGCTGGATTTTCTGGAAAGGTTGATGCGCCTGCGCCCGATGCCGGTATTGATGGTTTCCACGCTGACGGAGAGGGGCTCCGATATTACCTTTCGCGCACTGGAATTGGGTGCGGTGGATTTTGTTTCCAAGCCGAAACTGGATATTGCGCGGGGCATGGAGGAGTATGCCATCGGGATCACTGACAAGATCCGGGCTACCGCACAGGCGCGTGTGTATAAAGCGGTCGCTCAGCCACTGGTCCAGGAAAAATATTCTGCAGATGCGATTTTACCCAGTGTCGCCGGCCGGTTTTCTTCCACCGAAAAACTGATCATCATCGGCGCATCTACTGGCGGAACCGAGGCGATAAAAGAGATACTGACCAGGTTGCCGGCTGATGCGCCGGGCGTCCTGGTGGCCCAGCACATGCCGGAGCATTTTACCAAGTCGTTTGCGGACCGGCTGGATACGCTGTGCAAGATTTCGGTCAAGGAAGCGGAGCATAACGAGCGGATTTTGCCGGGACACGCTTATATTGCCCCTGGACACTCGCATTTGCTGCTCAAGCGCAGCGGCGCCAATTACATGACCAGGCTGGATCAGGGGGAGCTGGTGAATCGCCATCGGCCGTCGGTTGATGTGCTGTTTCGTTCTGCGGCAAATGTCGCCGGAGCCAATGCGCTTGGCATCATTCTCACCGGCATGGGCAAGGACGGCGTGCAAGGGTTGCTGGAAATGAAGCAGGCCGGTTCTTATACCATTGCGCAGGATGAGGCGAGCTGCGTGGTTTTTGGCATGCCGAAAGAGGCGATTTCTGCCGGCGGCGTGAGCGAAGTGTTGCCGCTGCAGAATATTGCGCGCCGTGCTCTGGAACACCTTGCATCGCAAAGCGGCAAAAGCAGCCGGATTTGAAATCGCCAAATTCTCATTCGGGCTAATTGTGCGGTCAGGCGCAGACGGCTACAATGCCGTCATGCCTGATTTCAATCTGACCCACCACTTTCTGATCGCCATGCCTGCCATGCAGGAGGGTGTTTTTGCCGGCACGTTGACGTACATATGCGAGCACAATGAAAACGGTGCCTTGGGCATAGTCGTAAATCGCCCGATCAGCCTGACGCTGGGCGAGATGTTCGATCAAGTCAACATCAAGCTGAATGAGCCCAAGCTCGCGAGGATGCCGGTGCATTTTGGCGGGCCGGTGCAAACCGAGCGAGGTTTCGTTTTGCACGACACACCGGGAAACTGGGAGTCCACGCTGTACATCAACGACAAGCTGTCGCTGACCACCTCCAAGGACATACTTGAAGCGATGGGTGAAGGGCGGGGGCCGCGCAATGTGCTGGTCACGCTGGGCTATGCGGGTTGGGACCAGGGTCAGCTGGAGCATGAAATGACCGAGAATATCTGGCTGACCGTGCCGGCTTCCGAACACATCCTGTTCGACCTGCCGCCGGACGAGCGCCTGCCCGCGGCGATGGCATTGCTCGGTGTGGACTATGCCTCGCTTGTCGATAATGCCGGACATGCCTGACGACAGAGGACAGAATACGGAGGACAGAGAACAGAAACCTTGTTGCGGCGAGGCTGCAAATATTCGACAGCCCGCGCAGGGCGCGGACAAAAATCTGCCTTCTGTCTTCTGTCCTCTGTCCTCTGGAACGCTGCTCGCATTCGATTTTGGCACCAGACGCATCGGCATCGCGGTCGGCAACACGCTGTTGCGTCGCGCCAATCCGCTGACAACCATCGATGACGAAAAAACCGACGCACGCTTCGCCAAAATTGCGGCTTTGCTGGCCGAATGGCAGCCGTGCGCACTGGTAGTCGGGTTGCCGGTAAATGACGACGGCACGCCGCACGAACTGACCGCGTTGTGCCGCCGCTTCGCCAACCGCCTCAAGGGGCGGTTTGATTTGCCGGTGATACTGGTCGATGAACGCTATACTTCGCACTCCGCAAGCGCAGCTTTGAACGAACAAGGCATCCACGGCAGGGAGCAAAAAAAACTGATCGACCAGTATGCCGCGCAGCAAATTCTGCAGGCGTATTTTGATGAACCTACAGCGGGGCTGATTGTATGAAAAATCCGCAACTCAACAAGAACGGGGAACTCCAGCACTTGCTGACCACCGAGGGCTTGCCGGTGAAGATTGTGCGCGATATCCTTGATCGCGCTAAAACCTTTCTCGATACCGCCAAAGGGCGCGAGATCAAAAAAGTCCCGCTGCTGCAAGGCAAGTCGGTGTTCAACGTATTTTTCGAAAACAGCACGCGCACCCGCACCACCTTCGAGATCGCCGCCAAGCGCTTGTCGGCAGATGTGGTCAACCTCAACATCGGCTCTTCCTCCACCAGCAAGGGCGAGACCCTGCTGGATACCGTGGACAACCTGTGCGCGATGCACGCCGACATGTTCGTGGTGCGCCACTCGCAAAGCGGCGCGGCGCATTTCATCGCCCGGCATGTCGCGCCGGATGTGCACGTCATCAACGCCGGAGATGGCCGCCATGCCCACCCCACTCAGGCGCTGCTGGACATGTTCACCATCCGCCACTACAAGAAAGAATTCCACAACCTGCGCGTAGCGATTGTCGGCGACGTGCTGCATTCGCGCGTGGCACGCTCGCAGATCCACGCGCTGACCACGCTGGGCGTGCCTGAAGTGCGCGTCATCGCGCCCAAGACCTTGCTGCCGGCGATGGTGGAAAATCTCGGCGTGCAGGTCCATCACGGCATGGAGCAGGGTTTGAAGGACGTCGATGTGGTGATGATGCTGCGTTTGCAGAACGAGCGTATGCAAGGCGCATTACTGCCTTCCGCGCAGGAATATTTCAAGCACTACGGCCTGACACAGGAGCGGCTGGCGCTGGCGAAAGAAGATGCCATCGTGATGCATCCGGGGCCGATGAATCGCGGCGTCGAGATCGACTCCAGCGTGGCGGACGGAGCGCATTCGGTCATCCTGCCGCAGGTCACGTTCGGCATCGCGGTGCGCATGGCGGTGATGAGCATGCTGGCGGGAGTAAAGGCATGAACATCCACATCAAGAACGGTCGCCTGATCGACCCCAGTAACAAGATCGACGCGCAGCAGGATGTGTTCATCGCCGGGCGGCGCATTGCCGCCATCGGCACAGCGCCGCCAGGTTTTGTGGCGGAGCATGTGATCGACGCCGGCGGGTTGATCGTGATGCCGGGGCTGGTGGATGTCGCCGCACGTTTGCGCGAGCCGGGCTACGAATACAAGGCCACGCTGGAATCCGAGATGACGGCAGCGGTGGCGGGCGGAATCACCTCGTTATCCTGTCCGCCCGATACCGATCCTCCGCTGGACGAGCCGGGCTTGGTGGAGATGCTCAAGCACCGCGCCCGCTTGCTGAACCAGGCGCGCGTGTTCCCGATAGGCGCCTTGACTTACGGCTTGAAAGGCGAGGAACTCACCGAGATGATCGAGCTGACGGATGCAGGCTGCAAGGCATTCAGCCAGGCCGATGCGCCGCTGACCGATACGCGGGTCTTGATGCGCGCCATGCAGTATGCGGCCACTTTCGGTTACCGTGTATGGCTGCGCCCGCAGGACAGTTTTCTTGCCAGGAACGGCGTGGCACACGACGGCGAAGTCTCCACCCGTCTGGGGTTGCCGCCTATCCCGGTCGTGGCTGAAACCATCGCGCTTTCAACCATGCTGCAACTGGCACGCGAGACCGGCGTGACCCTGCACATCTGCCGCATCTCCAGCGCGGCGGGCGTGGAGATGGTGCGCGCCGCCAAACGCGAAGGGCTGGCAGTGACCTGCGATGTGTCGATGAACCACGTGCACCTGACGGAAATTGACATCGGGTTCTTCGATGCCAATTGCCACCTGGTTCCGCCGCTGCGCAGCCAGCGCGACAAGGAAGCGCTACGCGCCGGGCTGCTGGATGGCACGATAGACGCGGTATGCTCCAATCATTCCCCGGTGGATGACGATGCCAAACAATTGCCGTTCGCCGAAGCGGAAGCGGGCGCAACCGGCCTGGAGCTTCTGTTGCCGCTGGTGCTGAAATGGGCGGAACAGGAAAAGGTGCCGCTGCTGGATGCGCTGTCCCGGGTAACCATCAAGCCGGCGCAATTGCTGGGGCAAAAGATGGGGCACCTGTCGGTTGGCGCACATGCGGATATCTGCATATTCAACCCGAAAGCAAGCTGGAAAGTCGAACCCTCCGCGCTGAAGAGTCAGGGCAAAAACACGCCGTTCAACGGTTACGAGATGCAAGGCCGGGTGCGTTATACGCTGCTCGACGGGCAAATTGTCTATCAGGCTTGATATGCCGTAGGGGCGATTCACGAATCGCCCCGTTGATATTCGTTAATTACCATCAGGGCGATTCGTGAATCGCCCCTACGTAAAACATGAACCCACTATTAAATTTCTCCGGTCTGCCGCGTTTCGCGGAGATCAAACCCGAACACGTCGCGCCGGCGATCGATCAGTTGCTGGCGGAGAACCGCGCGCTGATTGCGCGGCTGCTAAGCGAAAACGCGCAGCCCCAATACGGCGGTGTGGAGCCGTCAGGTGCAGAAGGGGCTGCTGGGCGACCGTTCCCGCAATCGGCGGGCTCCGCCAGTAACGTGTCACAGTCGCCGCCCACATGGCAGGATTTCATCGTGCCGATGGAAGATGCCAACGAGCGCCTGTCGCGCGCCTGGGGGCCGGTCGGGCATCTGAATGCGGTGATGAACAGCCCGGAATTGCGCGAGGCATATAACGCCGCGCTGCCGAAAATTACCCAGTATTACGCCGAGCTTGGCCAGAACCTCGCGCTGTTCGGGAAATTCAAGGCATTGCGCAACAGTCCTGAATTCGCCGGTTTGAGCGCGGCGCGCAAGAAGATCATCGAGAACGAGCTGCGCGATTTCCGCCTCGGTGGTGCGGAGCTGCCGGAGGACAAGAAAGCGCGCTACCTGGAAATCCAGGAGCGCCTGGCGGAATTGTCGTCACGCTTTTCCGACAACCTGCTGGATGCCACCAACGACTACACGCTTCTGATTGAGAACACTCCCTCATCCCAACCTTCCCCCGGTGGGGGAAGGAGCAACCGTACTTCCAGTGCTTGTAAGATACCCGACGAGTTGAGCGGCTTGCCGGAAGACGTGCTGCAGGCGGCGCAGGAAGCGGCGGTTGCAACAGGAAAAACCGGTTGGCTGTTTACGCTGAAAGCGCCGTCCTACGGCCCGGTGATGCAATACGCCGACAACCGCGCGCTGCGCGAAACGATGTATCGCGCCTATGGCACGCGCGCCAGCGAGTTCGGCAAGCCTGACTGGGACAACACGCCGCTGATGGATGAGATCGTGCAACTGCGCGGCGAGGAGGCGAGCCTGCTGGGCTTCGCCAACTTCGGCGAATTATCGCTGGCCACCAAGATGGCGGATACACCCCAACAGGTGGCCGAGTTCATGCGCGAACTGGCGCAGCGCGCGCGGCCCTTTGCCGAAAAAGATCTGGCGGAGCTGCGCGAATTCGCTCGCGCCGAACTGGGAATAGACGAACTGCAATCGTGGGACATCGGCTATGCCAGCGAAAAGCTGCGCGAAAAACGCTATGCATTTTCCGAACAGGAAGTGAAGCAGTACTTTCCGGAAGACGCGGTACTGCCCGGCATGTTCAAGCTGGTCGAGACGCTGTATGGCTTGCAGATCAAGCCTGTACTGGGCATTGTCGAAGCAGCTTCCAGTGCGCCGGCACTTCGACAAGGTTCAGTACAGGTCTGGCATGACGACGTGCGCTTCTTCGACATCCGCGACGCGCAAGGGCAACTGGTCGGCCAGTTCTATCTCGACCTGTATGCGCGCAACAGCAAGCGCGGCGGGGCGTGGATGGATGACGTGATCACGCGCCGCCGCATCCAGAAGACAGATGACAGAGGACAGAAGACCGAGAAAATACAAACACCCGTGGCGTACTTGAATTGCAATTTTGCAGCCCCGGTGGGCGGCAAGCCCGCCGTATTCACGCACGACGAAGTGATCACGCTGTTCCACGAATTCGGCCACGGCCTGCACCACCTGCTCACCGAAGTGGAAGACCTCGCCGTGTCCGGCATCAACGGCGTGGAATGGGATGCGGTGGAGCTGCCCAGCCAGTTCATGGAAAACTTCTGCTGGGAATGGGAAGTGCTGCATGGCATGACACGCCATACCGAGACAAATGAAAAGCTGCCGCGTGCGTTGTTCGACAAGATGCTCGCCGCGAAGAATTTCCAGAGCGGCCTGCAAACCCTGCGCCAGATCGAATTTTCGCTGTTCGACATGCTGATGCACAGCAACTTCGAGGCGGGCGGCGCGAAATCCATTTTGCAATTGCTCGATGAAGTGCGCGCCGAAGTGGCGGTACTGATCCCGCCCGCATTCCAACGCTTCCCGCACAGCTTCTCGCACATCTTTGCCGGCGGCTATGCGGCGGGCTATTACAGCTACAAATGGGCGGAAGTGCTGTCCGCCGATGCATACAGCCTGTTCGAGGAAAACGGTGTGTTGAATCCCGATGTCGGTGCGCGCTTCCGCAGCGAGATCCTGGCGATGGGCGGCAGCCGCGGCGCGATGGACTCGTTCGCGGCATTTCGCGGGCGCGAGCCGAGCATCGACGCATTGTTGCGGCATAATGGTTTGCTTGAAATATCGCAAATGAGGCAAAAATGAAACGCATCATTTTGTTGTTGAATTGTCTGGCGACCATGCCGTTGGGTGTGCAGGCGGGTGAGATATACCGCTGGGTGGAGCCGTCCGGCATTGTGCATTACAGCGATGTACCCTCTGCCGATGCGGAAAAAATTAGCACCAGGAAATTTTCAGAAGCAGATACTCCGGGCGAAAACCTGCCTTACGAAACGCTCCGCGCGCAGCAGAATTTTCCGGTCACACTGTACACGGCCAATGGCTGCGGCGCGCCGTGCGATCAGGCGCGCAGCCTGTTGAGCAAGCGCGGTGTTCCGTTCAGTGAAAAATTGCTGAAAACCCAGGAAGAAATCGACACGTTTTTTAAAACCTCAGGTAGCAACGGCGCGCCTACTCTGGCAATCGGCAAGGTCTATCTCAGCGGGTTCCAGGAAGCGAAATGGAATGGCGAACTCGATGTGGCGGGCTATCCGAAAACTGCGACTTATCGTCAACTCATCGCGCCACCCTCCAAACCATCCGCACCCGAAACCCCGCCTGATGGGGGCCAAGCAGCGACATCCGAGCCAGCTCCAGCCGAACCAGCTGCGGAATGAAACTTGCTACCTGGAATGTCAATTCGCTGAAAGTGCGCCTGCCGCACTTGCTGGACTGGCTCGCTGAAAATCCTGTCGATGTGCTGTGCCTGCAGGAGACCAAGCAACAGGACGAGGATTTCCCGCAGGCTGCATTGCAGGCTGCGGGCTATAACAGCGTATTCAGCGGGCAGAAGACCTACAACGGCGTGGCGATACTGAGCCGCGAACCGGCCAGCGATGTCCAGTACGGCATCCCCGGTTATGCCGATGACCAGAAGCGTGTCATTGCAGCCACTTTTACTTCCGATCCGATTGCGAAGGTCAAACAAGGCGGCAACGAGCGAACGACGCAGACAGTGCATGAAGCACGGCCAGGAGCGAACGAGGAAGCCAACGCAGTTTCACCGATGCAATCGGATCGGATTCGCGTGGTTTGTGTGTATGTGCCAAACGGGCAGAGCGTCGATTCCGACAAGTATTACTACAAGCTGGGCTGGCTCAGCGCGCTGCGCGAATGGCTGAGAGACGAGTTGACGCGCTACCCGAAACTGGCGGCGCTGGGCGATTACAACATCGCGCCGGAAGACCGCGACGTGCATGATCCGGTGGCATGGCAAGGCAATGTGCTGGTCAGCGAAGCCGAGCGCATCCAGTTCCAGAACCTGATCAAACTCGGGCTGCGCGACAGTTTCCGCCTGTTCGGGCAGGCCGAAAAATCGTACACCTGGTGGGACTACCGCATGATGGCGTTCCGCCGCAATCACGGTGTGCGCATCGACCATGTTCTTGTCAGCGAACCGCTCGCCGCGCAATGCAAAAGCTGCGTGATAGACAAAGCACCGCGCAAACTGGAGCGGCCATCGGATCATGCGCCGGTGGTGGTGGAGTTATGAAGTAGTTTGTAAATTTAAATCGTGGTCTGATCTTGATTATTCTCTTAATCGCGAATAATTTTGAGTTACATCAGTTTTATGGGGGACGCTACATTCATACCATCATAACTTGTGCATTGATCAAGGTGTTTCACGTAGACAGATTTGCCTAGTAGGTTTGCCATATTACTCATAAATTTGTTTTTAAATTTGTTTGTCGTGAGGTGGTAAAAATTTTCGTATCCTAGTTCTTCCAACAGAACTCTCGATTGCCTTACCGTATCGCTGGTAAAGGCCTCCCAATAGATCATCGGTCTATGATTAGAAATTGTGTTTTTTAACCCCATAATTACCTCTGGTTCAACTCCCTCGACATCAATTTTGATCATTGCTATTGGAGATGGATAAGTTAATTTTTGAAGCTCTTCATCTCCAATAACAACATCAACAATATCTTGGTCTTGAGTATCATTTGGCTTAGTTCTGGATATGCCATCGTTGGTATTTCTCGCATTGCCATGGGTAACATATAAGGCTCTTTTGAAAAACGAATGGATTAAGCGGCATGAGGGTTGAATCTTTGAAAATTGAGCTTGCCAGCGATGAGAAATATCACCGTGCGCAT
>Ga0155952_1114_pt1 | contig 40471 bp, 41 predicted proteins | sample RifCSPlowO2_02_FD_107606 | JGI IMG/M metagenome (GOLD analysis project Ga0155952, IMG submission 107606) | Gallionellales bacterium RIFCSPLOWO2_02_FULL_57_47
CGTGGCAATCCAGTTGTTTGATATCAAAAGAACTTCTGGATTGCCACGTCGCTACGCTCCTCGCAATGACGATTTAATCTGCGTTTCCTTAAGCTTGCCAACCCGGAGGTTCTTTAAAACATCCTTCGTTCGCAGTGGAAATACTGAACTGCGGGCGTAGGATTATTAATTCAGTGAGGTAAACCCCCGGCTTTGCCGGGGGACTCCGTTAGGTTTGACCGTTCCGGTGGTCATTAACGAGTAACGTTAAAACTTAGCTACATTATTCCCTCCCCCTTGCAGGGGGAGGGTTAGGGTGGGGGTAGAAATTTAAGCACGGATGCAGTCAAAAGTTTGTACCCCCATCCCAGCCTTCCCCCTGATAGGGGGAAGGAGTGGAAACCAGCCGCCTTGGGCGGCTCATGGTTTTATCAGCGCCTTTGAGGAGCTCACCCAATAAGCCTCCGGCTTTGCCGGAGGTAATTTAACTTAAACAAATATGCGCAAAATTCAATATTGCCTGGCCCTGTTGCTTGCCCTTGTCGTTCATCCGGTGATGGCAGCATCTCCTGCACCGGTACTCTCATACACGAAAATGAAGGTGCAGATTGCGCGCATCCAGATTCAGGATGGTGTCAGTTTTGACGACGCGGTTGAGTCACTCAAACTGCGTGCCAATCAGCACAACCTCAAGTTTGTCGGCGCCAGCCCGCTATACAAGGAAATCGAAGCGTTGACGGGAAAGCCCGCCAGGCGCATGGAAATTTTCAGCTTCTGCGACGGCCTCACGGCGGAGCAGATGATAGCCACCGATCCTTTAATGATTTCTTTTATGCCTTGTCGTATCGCGATGGTGGAAGATGCACAGGGCAAACGCTGGATCATTTCCATGATGATGGACGAGGCAATGATCCGCGCATTGCCTTCCGACATCCGCAAAGATGCAGAAAGAGTTATGAAGGCCATGAAAGACATGATGCTTGCCGCCAGCAACGGCGACCTCTGAAATTGTGCATCGTGCAGTAAAGTGCACGCACTATAGGCATGACCGTCCAGGTTGTTCCTTGAAAACGGAGGGGTTTGAAAAATAACCCCAATGGGTTACCCCGGTTACCCTTCATGGGTATGGACGCATGTAAGCTGATTATTCCTATAATGTTATCCATACGGCTTTATTGAATGCGGTAGCGAATCTGGTATTGACGGGAATTTTAATAATTTGTGGGAGATGAACATGAACTTTGATAAAGAATATGATGCCAGCGGCTTGTCCTGTCCTTTGCCTATCCTGAAGACCAAAAAGGCACTCGCCGATATGGCTTCCGGGCAGGTACTCAAGGTGCTCTCGACCGATAGCGGCTCTGTGAAGGATATGCAGGCATTCGCCGAGCAGACCGGTAATTCCTTGTTGGCTACAGAAGAGGCTAGCGGGAAATTCACTTTTTACATGAAGAAAAAGTAAGTTATCTGCATCCAACCCAAACCATACTCAAAGGGGAAAGCATGAGCTCTAAAAAAATGGCAATTATTGCCACCAAAGGCACACTGGATATGGCCTACCCACCATTCATTCTCGCTTCAACCGCCGCCGCTCTGGGCTATGAGGTGCAGGTGTTCTTTACCTTCTACGGTTTGCAATTGCTGCGCAAAGACCTGTCCAGCGTAATGATCAGTCCGCTGGCCAACCCTGCGATGCCGATGCCGGTACCGATGCCGGTGATGGTGCAAATGCTGCCGGGAATGGAATCCATGGCTACCATGATGATGAAGCAAAAGTTGAAGAAACATGGCGTCGCCTCGCTGGAGGAGTTGCGCGACCTGTGCCTGGAAGCCGAAGTGAAATTCGTTGCCTGCCAGATGACGGTTGATCTGTTCGAATTCGACAAGAGCGAATTTATCGACAACATCGAATACGGCGGTGCGGCTACGTTTTTGGGATTTGCCGGAGATACTGATATCTGTCTGTTCGTTTAAGTCGGCAAGCCGGATTTGCCGTGCAGGGGTAGTGTAGGCATTTGTTATATCAATCAACCAGGGAGCTTTTAATGAAGATAAATAAAATTGTCGTTTCGTTGTTCACCGCTGGCTTGATGGCCTCGCCACTCGCTAATGCTACCAACGGCTACTTTTCGCACGGTTATGGGCTGAAAGCTAAGGGCATGGGTGGCGCGTCGACCGCGATGGTGATCGATACGTTCGGCGGCGCGAACAACCCTGCCAGCATGGTGTGGGTAGGTGATCGGCTGGACATCGGACTCGATCTCTTCATGCCGAAACGAGAGGTCTCGCGACAAGGAAGTAACACCCCAGTTCCCCCGTTTCCTGTCGGAACGCCAGCTGGACTGTACGATGGTACGTCCGTGAGCGGCTCGAACCTCTTCTACGTGCCAGAATTTGGTTACAGCAAGCTGATCAATCCGGATCTCTTGCTCGGCGTGACAGTCTATGGCAACGGTGGCATGAATACCGACTACGACGCGGGGCTCAACGGCGGGGCGAGCGCGCAGTCGTTCGCGCCTTCCTGTGCAGGTGCGCCGTCGAACATCCTGTTCGGCTGCGGCAAGTTGGGTGTGGACTTGATGCAGCTCATCATCGCGCCGACTGCCTCCTATAAAATCAACGAGAACAATTCGGTGGGAATATCTCCATTGCTTGGCTACCAAAAATTCAAGGTCGACGGCTTACAGGCATTCGAAGGAATGAGCAGCAGCCCCGGCAATGTCACCAACAATGGCTATGATACCTCGACCGGTTGGGGCGTGCGCTTCGGCTGGCTCAGCAAGCTGTCCGATACCCTAAGCATGGGCGCAGCCTATTCAAGCCGGATGCGCATGAGCCCCTTTGAAAAGTACAAGGGCCTGTTCGCCGAGGGCGGCGACTTCGATATCCCTGAGAACTACAACATCGGCATTGCTGTCAAGGCCACGCCGGAAACGACTGTCGCCTTCGATATTCAGCAGATCAATTATTCGGATGTCAAGTCTATTGGCAACGCTGTCAGCAACAGTCTTGCCTCCGCGGACGGACTCGGCTCGACCAACGGATCGGGTTTCGGGTGGCGCGACCAGACCGTATACAAGCTGGGCGTCGAATACGCATACAGCACCAGCCTTGTGTTGCGTGCCGGTTACAACTACGGAAAATCGCCGGTGCGCGGTGACAGCATCGACGATGTGACCTTCAATATCCTCGCGCCGGGGGTGGTGGAGCGGCATCTCACTCTCGGCACCACTTGGACGCTGGACAACAAGTCGGAGTTGACGGTGTCCTATATGCACGCCTTCAGCAACTCGGTGACCGGCCCGTCGGTTACGTCGCTGCTTGGCGTCGGCGGCACAGAGACCCTGACGATGAAGCAGAACACCTTGGGCATCGCTTACGGCATGAAGTTATAATCGCTCGAAGCCGCAAGCAAGCTGAGAAGCCCGCTCTCTTCAAAAGGGCGGGTTTTTTTACACCCGCAATTTGAATTAGGTGTTGGCAATGCGGTCAAGATAGCGTGCCCGAAATAACAGGCGCGGGGTAGTTCCATTGTCAGCAAAGGCAGCACGGTCGTGCAGCACGTTGTTGCACAGCAGGCCCATGCCTTGTTCCAGGCGCGCGTGGTGGATGTGCGGCGAATCAGACGCCAGCAGCTTTTCCAGCATCGCTACAGCAGCCAGTGTGGTTGCATCCTGCTTCCAGACGATGCTGCGAGTGCGTGCGGTATAGCGCATGTGCAGGCCGCCACTCGCGGGGTCTATGGAAAATACCGGGCCGGTCTGTGCGGCGCGCGCTATACCTTGTTCGTCGGTACGTTCCGGTATGGTCATGGCATCCGGCGCGGAGAGTGCGCGGATAAAATCGCTATCTTCATCGCGCAACATCAAATAGGCGATTTCGTGATCCATCAGGCGATTCTCGCCGCCCTGTCCGGCACTCTGGGCGCAATGCAATACCATGCTGCGCACCTGCCGTTCCGGCGGGTTGTAATAGCCGTCGGTGTGCCATTTGATGGCGCGGTCGGTATAGGGAATATAAGCATTTCGCAGTCCATCGCCAGCGCACACCGTGATGCGTGTTACCCCTTGTTCACTTGCGAGCCAATTCGCATCCATGCGATTCAGGCCGAACTGTTGCCCAAGTTGGCGAACCGCATTTTCATCGACGCCCTCGGCCAATGATGCATATATCGCCATGTTGCTGCGGCGGCAACATGCCAAAAGCGCGGCGTGCTCTGAAGCAGTCAATGCACGCGGGTTTTTGATTTCAACGATCAGATCGTCAGTGCTGGTGATGGCATGCGCCAGTTTGTGCTCGCGCCAGCGCAGGTAGGCATCGGGATTGTCGGGATCGAATGGATTTTGCATCAGGGGGCCGGCGCGAAACTGCGCAATTTAATCCCCGCTGACCGTTTTGCGGCTGCGTGGTTGCCTCGGCTCGGTTTCGAACAAGTCGTGCATGGTTTTTTCAACCATGGTAACGGCCTCTGGAGCTTCGATGCCCATCATCTGGTCTATCACCCAGGCGGCATCTTTTTCATCCATCACTTCGCGCATACAGTAGCCAAGGTATCGGGTGAACGCAAAATCTGGGCCATTGTTGTTATATTTGAAGTCAGCATATTCTCCCGCACGCTGGTTAAGCATGTCGATGAAGTACTGCTTGTGCTTTTCAATGCTGTTGCCTATCAATCTGCTCTGGTTTTCAGCCAGGGTTTCCGCCACGCGATTTGCCAGAGCGCTGGTGAACGCCATGCGATCTTCTGCGGATAATTGGCGATAGGCGATGCGGTCAGCGACTTGAATAAGGAATATCAGAAATTCGCCGAGAAAAGAAAAGTATTGTGTGCCGATTGCTATTTCAAATTTGGCATTGCGGGTGTTTTTGAGTGCGTTGTCTCCGATGCGCCAGATGACGAAAGCCAGCGCACCCGCAATTTCCTGAGGTGTTCTTTTTCGCCCATTTTTGAACCAGTTGCTTTTGATCCTCATGGCTTTTAATGTTCAAACCGATTTTGGCGATCAAATTCGGCGTCCGTCACGGGCTCAATCATCCTTTTTGCAGAAAAAACTCATACTCGCCTGAGGATACCTCAATTGTGTCGAGAATCTTCACGCCGGTCATGCCGGCCCAGCCGACGATGTCGGATCGTATCCCCGGGCAATTGCTGACAAGCTTGAGAATCTCGCCGGTGTTCATGCCGTTCAGCAGCTTTTTGGCTTCCACAATTGGCCCAGGGCAGACTACACCGCGAATATCCAGAATTACATTCGCTTTGCGCGTCACTCCTTTGCCCTTCATGATGTAATAGCCTGTGCCGCCATCCGGCATCGCTTCTGTCCCCAATACGTTGTTGCGGGTCTGTTCCGCCCACGCGAACAGGTCGTCCCGGGTGCCCGGGCAATCCGAGATCAACAACAGCACTTGTTCGTTTTTTAGATCGTCGACCACGCGCTTGGCACCGAGCAGCGGAGCGGGGCAGGTCAAGCCGCGCATATCCAGTTTGATATTGGCGTGTAAATTTGGAGTGTTCATTTTGGAATCCTGTCAGTATCTGTATCGTTGTTTGCTCAATACCCGCCCTTGCCATATGGCTGAGGTAGTCCGGCTACTTTAGCGCCTTGTTTGGCCGGGCCGGTGGGAAACAAATCATACAAGGATTTGCTATCCGCTTCAGGCCAGAACTCCTGCACATCTTTCAGCATATTGCGAAAGTTGGGTGTATGGCCATGTTCGCGGTATTGGTCGCGCATGTAATTGATGACCTGCAAATGCTTGGGTGTCAACTCAATATTTTCTGCTGCGGCAATGACACTTACTATTTCTTCGCTGTAGTCAGGTTCCAGCAAGTAGCCGTCCGCATCGGTTTCAAGATCTTTACCCGCAATTATGTATCCCATGATTAACCTCCGTTAAATGAAATGTAAAACTTTCCAAGTCGTTACTACAATCCGGAAATGACTTTGTGAGGTACAAAAATGCCACAACCGAATCGACGCTCTTCTCCCAGCCCTGCATACTGCAATTGCAGGGATGCATCCGGTTTCAGGTCATGAACAACCAGACTGTAACCATGGATAACTTGCTGGTCGCCCGCAAGAGTGCGGCGTTTGCCGCAGACCAGATTAGCCACAATATTCAATTCGCCTAACTGCTTCCTGATGTCGTCCATGAACATCATTTCGTCGCTTACCCCGGTTACCAGTTGTGCATGCAGGGTGGGATATGGCTGAATCGGGCGAGTCCTGCCTTCTCCTAACTGCAACTGGCTTGAGCCAATCTGCATGGTGCTTCCGGTCAGGCGCGATGCTGCACCGGCCAGTGCCGCCGGCAGGCGCAGCACCAGCTTGGCGCGTTTGGGAAGCAGCATTCCTTCGTTGCATTCTGCGGTGCGCAACGGCAACACCCCGACAAATTTTTCTTCCGCAAGCTGTGGTACATGGCGCACAATTTCCGCCCACAGCGCAAATGGATAAGCGGCGGGTAGAGTTGTGCCGCCAAGATCGAACACCAGGTCGATCATTTCCGGGATTCCATCAGCCATGGGCTGGATGCACTTGAGAATCTGCCCAATGCTGCATGGTGGCCGCCCATTGTTGTGCGGTTGCAGGGTCAATATCGAAAATCGTAAAACGCTTGCCCTCGCGAATGCGAACACGCAGCAAACTCATTCCGCCTTCGACGTGGTCGATCTGGTGCAATTCAATTTCCTGGCTACCCAAAGGAACTTTGATCTTTAATAATTCACGGGTTATTGCCAATTTGTCTCTCCCAGTTGGTTACATAGCATAGTCCATAAGGGATACTCTGCACGAGATTCTTGAAGTAGTTAAGTCTATCGCTAATACTTTTAATATTGAATACTACTCGGGGAAGATAAAGCACTACTCTTTAGGGTTATAGAAAATAGCCGCTAAGGGTGATGGAATGCGAATGTGTTGCGCCGTAGTATATCAACAATTATTAATATATTAGGCGTGCAGCCGGATTGAAAGCTGTATGATTCAAACGGAGCGCACGAGTTGAAAGTTAGCCCCGTCTCTGCCGGGTCATTAAATCGATTGCCAGCAGTAAGCCTTGGGCAATGCGACTGAAAGGAAGATTATGGCTAAGAAAATGCATGATACCCCAAACCTTGATCAACTCGAGGATGGTCCATGGCCAAGCTTTGTGACCGGCTTGAAAGCGTTGGCAAGAGACAAGGATTACGTGGTCGACCTGCTTGGACAGCTAGAGACATCGTACCAAACCAAAAAAGGCTACTGGAAGGGCGGTACGGTCGGCGTGTTCGGTTATGGCGGCGGCGTAATTCCGCGCTTTACCGAACTCAAGGACGAAAGCGGCCAGCCTGTTTACAAGGATTGTGCCGAGTTTCACACGCTGCGCATCATGCCACCGCCCGGAATGCACTACGACACCAAGGTATTGCGCGACATGTGCGATGTCTGGGAAAAACATGGTTCCGGGTTGATCGCATTTCACGGCCAGTCCGGGGACATCATGTTCCAGGGCGCAACCACGGAAAATGTGCAAAAAGCCTTCGACGAAATCAATGAAATGGGTTTTGACATGGGCGGGGCAGGTCCTGCGGTCCGCACTTCCATGTCTTGCGTGGGCGCCGCGCGCTGCGAACAATCCTGTTACGACGAGGCCAAGGCGCACCGCGCCGTATTGAACACTTTCCTGGATGATATTCATCGCCCGTCATTGCCGTACAAGTTCAAGTTCAAATTTTCCGGTTGCCCGAACGATTGCATGAATTCCATACAGCGTTCGGATATGGCCGTGATCGGAACCTGGCGCGACAACATTCGCACCGATGAAGCGCTGGCGAAAAAATGGTTTGCCAAGCACAGCATGGACCAGTTGGTGAATGACATTGTCGCGCGTTGCCCCACCAAGACTTTCCAGCTTAAGCAAATCAACAGTGTCAGGAGCGGCCCTACGATCTCCAGTGTTGCCATTAATGACACCCACGCGATAGAAATCGATAACCGTGATTGTGTGCGCTGTATGCATTGCATCAATGTGATGACCGGAGCGCTGGCCCCCGGCAAGGATAAGGGCGCCACCATTCTGATGGGCGGGAAGCGCACCCTCAAGATTGGCGATCTGATGGGCACCGTAATTGTCCCGTTCATGAAACTGGACACGGACGAAGACATGGAAAAGCTGGTCGACCTCGGTCAGCGCACCATCGATTTCTTCGCGGAAAATGCGCTCGAACACGAACGCACCGGAGAAATGATTGAGCGTATCGGCCTGGCCAGTTTCCTTGAAGCGATGGAAATCGATGTGGATATCAATATGGTTTCCACCCCGCGCACCAACCCATACGTCCGCACCGATGGCTGGGATGAAGAAGTCGCCAAGATCAACGCCAAAAAGCAGGCTGCCTGAGGAGATAGACCATGAATGCCCCCGTACAAATGCGCCGCCCGAAAGAGACCGGAGTGCCCGACAACAAGCAGTATCTGCATCCATTGCTGCTGAAGAACTACGGCAACTGGAAATATCATGACCGCCCTCGCCCGGGCGTGCTGCACCATGTCTCGCATAGCGGTGACGAGGTCTGGTCGGTCCGCGCCGGCACGCAGCGGCAAATGGACGTTCATACCATCCGGAGATTGTGCGATATCGCCGACAAATACGCGGAAGGCCATGTGCGGTTTACGATCCGGTCCAATATCGAGTTCATGGTTTCCAGTGCGAAACAGGTTGATCCGCTGGTTGCAGAACTGGAAAAGAGCGGATTTCCGGTAGGCGGCACGGGCAATTCGATTTCGATGATCGCACACACACAAGGCTGGTTGCACTGCGACATTCCCGGCACGGATGCGTCCGGAGCGGTCAAGGCATTGATGGATGAACTGATCGTTGAATTCAGGCGCGAGGAAATGCCAAACCGCGTGCATCTGTCCACGTCCTGCTGCGAAATCAATTGCGGCGGGCAGGCCGATATTGCGATCGTTATCCAACATACCAAGCCGCCGGTAATCAATCACGACCTCGTGGCCAACGTTTGCGAACGCCCGACTGTGGTGGCGCGCTGCCCGGTCGCCGCGATTCGTCCGGCGATGGTGAACGGTAAACCTTCCCTGGAAATCGATGAATCGAAATGCATGTGCTGCGGCGCGTGCTATCCGCCTTGCCCGCCGATGCAAATCAACGATCCGGAAAATTCCAAGCTGGCGATCTGGGTGGGCGGAAAAAATGCCAATGCGCGCAGCAAGCCGACTTTCATGAAGATGGTTATTTCCGGCCTGCCGAACAATCCGCCGAGATGGCCTGAAGTTTCCGAAGCAGTAAAAAACATTCTGCACGTATACAAGGATGACGCCCGCCCGTGGGAGCGGATGGCGGACTGGATCGAGCGTATCGGCTGGCCGCGTTTCTTTGAAAAGACCGGGTTGCCATTCACCAAGTATTTGATCGATGATTGGCGCGGCTCCCGTGCATCTCTTAATGCTTCAACTCATATTCGCTTCTAACCGTTGATATCTGAATTGGGAGTGGCCGCATGAAATTTGGCATTGTCGTTAACGAAGGACCCTACCAGCATCAAGCCAGCGATACGGCGTATTTATTCTCCAAGGCGGCCATTGAAAAAGGCCATGAGGTATGGCGCGTATTTTTCTATCACGACGGGGTGAATAACTCCTCCAAGCTGACAGAGCCGCCGCAGGATGACCGCCATATAGTGAACCGCTGGAGCAAACTCAACGAGGAACATGGCGTGGATCTGGTGGTTTGCGTCGCTGCGGCATTACGCCGCGGCATCAAGGAAGAAAATCTGGCGAAGGGCTTCCGAATTTCCGGGCTGGGCCAGTTAACGGAAGCGGGAATTAAAACCGACCGTCTGGTTGTGTTTGGCGATTAGGGGGAACGAGATGAGTGAAATCAAGAAATTCATGTTCGTTAACCGCAAGGCTCCGCACGGCACAATTTATGCGCTGGAGTCGCTCGAAGTGGTACTGATTACCGCAGCGTTTGACCAGGACGTTTCCCTGGTGTTTTTGGACGATGGCGTATATCAGCTGAAAAAGGGCCAGCAGACCAAGGGTATCGAAACCAAAAATTTCTCATCTGCTTACCGTGCGCTGGAAGGCTACGACATCGAGAAGTTATATGTCGAGAAAGAATCGCTGGAATTGCGCGGTATCAGTGAAGAAGATTTGCTGGTGGATGTTACCGTGCTTGGCCGTGCTGAAATGGGCGAATTGATGGATCAGCAGGATGTGATCTTGAGTTTCTAATGGAGAACCGTCAAATGTTGCATATCATCAACAAATCTCCGCTGGCGAATTGCTCGCTGGATAGCTGTTTGCGCGTTGCCCAACCGGGAGATATTCTGCTTATCGAAGACGCCATTTATGCCGCCACAATCGGTAATGCGTTTGAAGGCAAGTTACGCGAGGCGATGGGACGTTTCAAAATCTACGTTTTGCAACCTGATGTCGATGCACGAGGATTCACCGGCCGCGTCATCGAAGGAGTTTCACCTGTGGATTACAGTGGTTTCGTCGAACTCACGACCACAAATAAAACCTGCCAATCCTGGCTCTAAACCGTTCTTATAAGGAGAAATACTATGGCAAGCATTGAAGTTGACGGCAAGGCTTATGAAACGGATGAAGAGGGTTACCTTACCAATCTGGCCGACTGGAATACCGAAGTAGCAAACTACATCGCGAAAACAGAAAATATCAACATGACCGATCAGCATTGGGAAGTGGTCAATTTTTTGCGTGAATATTTTGAGGAATATCAGATTGCGCCGGCAGTTCGTGTGTTGACCAAGGCCATCGGCAAGAGGTTTGGCGCGGAAAAGGGCACCAGCGAATATCTGTATGGACTGTTCCCATACGGCCCGGGCAAACAGGCATGCAAGATTGCCGGGTTGCCGAAACCGACAGGCTGCATTTGATTCGGAAGGACAGAAGGCAGATGAAAGAAAAGCAGGTTCTGAACATTGATTCTGCTTTCTGACAACTGGCAACTGACCCCCGCCCCCTGACAATGAGCACGTTCTTCGCCTTGCTGTTCTACCTCGCGTTCGCGCTGTTCGCGCTGGGACTCGGATACAAGATTTACGACTTCGCGCGCACTCCAGCCCCGCTCAAGATACCTACCACGCCTGCTCCCGTAAATGCAGGCGGAGTAGTTTTGCGCATGGCACGTGAAGTCGTGCTTTTCGAAAGCCTGTTCAAGTCGAATTTATGGATTTGGGGTTTGGGCTGGCTGTTTCATGCCAGCTTGGCGCTCGTTCTGCTGCGGCACTTGCGCTATTTCACCGAACCCGTCTGGATCTGGGTGGCGTTCATTCAGCCATTCGGCATGTATGCGGGCATCACCATGCTGCTGGGCGTGGCCGGGCTGTGGGCGCGGCGCTTGTTCGTCGAGCGCATCCGCTACATTTCCACCCCTTCCGACCACCTGATGCTGGTACTGCTTATGGCAATTGCCCTGTCCGGCCTGACGATGACTTTTGCAGTGCACACCGACGTGATCGCGGTGAAAGGCTTTTTCCTTGGCTTGATGAATTTCAACTGGCAGGCGTTGCCATCAAGCGTTGTTCTTTACGCCCACCTGTTGATGGTCGCGCTATTGCTGCTGATTTTTCCAGTCAGCAAATTGCTGCACGCGCCCGGCGTGTTCTTTTCTCCCAGCCGCAATCAGGCGGACAACCCGCGCGAGAAACGCCACATCGCTGCCTGGGCGAAACATATGGAATCGGAGAACTAGCATGGCGGATATCGCCGCACCTGCCTACCGCGTCATACCCATCATTCCGGCGTTGAAACCGGGAGCAATGGAAGGCGTCAAATCGTTCGTTGCGAACGACAAGATTCAGGAAGCACTAGGCTTTCCCGGTCATCTGGTCGAGGACTGGCATGACCGCGCGATTGCCAAGATGGGCGAGCTGCTCGGCAAGTACCGCTCGCTCAAAGTGTACATGGATGCCTGTGTGCATTGCGGAGCCTGTTCCGACAAGTGCCATTACTTCATCGGCACGCAAGACCCGAAGAACATGCCGGTGGCGCGCCAGGATTTGATGCGCAGCGTCTATCGGCGCTACTTCACATTGCCGGGCAAGCTTTTTCCAAAGCTGGTCGGCGCGCGCGATTTGACACGCGAGGTTCTCGACGAGTGGTACACCTATTTTTACCAATGTTCCGAATGCCGCCGTTGCTCGGTGTTCTGTCCCTATGGCATAGACACGGCCGAAGTCACGATGGCGGCGCGTGAAATTCTTGCTTCTGTGGGTTATGGCCAGAAGTATTCCAACGAGATCATCGGCAAGGTGCACAAGATCGGCAACAATCTCGGCCTGCCCGGCCCGGCACTTCTGGATACCCTGCAAGGGCTTGAAGAAGATGTGAAGGAAGACACCGGCATCGATGTGCGCTTCCCGATCGACGTGAAGGGTGCGGAAGTATTGCTGATCACGCCTTCTGCCGATTTTTTCGCCGAACCGCATATCGACAGCCTGATTGGCTATGCCAAAGTTTTTCATGCCACCGGCACCAGTTGGACGTTATCTTCGATGGCCTCCGAGGCGGGCAACTTTGGCATGTTCGTCGGCAATTACGAGCACCTGCGCAAGATCGCGATGCGTATCCGTGAAGCTGCGCTGGAATTGGGCGTGAAGCGCATCGTGATAGGTGAGTGCGGCCATGCCTGGCGCGTTGCTTACAGCTTCCTGAATACCTTGACCGGAGCAGGCGATGGGGCCGATGCCAATGACCAGTTTGCCATGTTGTTGCAGAAGCAGCTCGACCAGCGCTACAAACAGCCGATGCATATCTGCGAATTTACCTGGGACATGATCGGGAAAGGCGCATTGTCCTTCGACAAAGAGGCAAATGATAAGCACATCATCACCTTTCATGATTCATGCAATGTGGCCCGAGGCTCGCGCATGGGCGATTTTGCCGGCGGGCAGTTTGAGATCCCGCGCAATATCATCAAGGCGGTCGCCAACAACTATGTTGAGATGTCGCCTGAAACAACGCGCGAACGCACCTTCTGCTGCGGTGGCGGTGGAGGGTTGCTGACCGACGACCTGATAGAACTACGCGTCAAGGGTGCATTGCCGCGCATGGAAGTATTGCAGCAGGTTGTGGACGAGCACGGCGTCAATTTCATGGCAACGATATGTGCCATCTGCAAGGCGCAGTTTACCAAGATCATGCCCATTTACGGATTCGACAGAAGAATGGTTGGCGGTGTTCATCAGTTGGTCAGCAATGCGATCAGACTGGGCGCGAAATAACAATTTACCGGAGGCAGGCAATGTCATCAACAATTGAAACAACCGAGAAAGTAACGTTCCGCCGCTACAAAAACGGCGACAACAAGGTTCGCAAATTAAATCAAAAGATTTTTCAGGCGAGTTACACGCACAAATGCCCGACCTACATCCAGTCTACGCCGCCCTGCCAGGGAAGTTGCCCCTCGGGTGAGGATATCCGCGGCTACCTGTCCATCATGCGCGGCACCGAGAAGCCGCCTGTCGGGGCCGATGGCAAACCGACCATGCCGGTGCAGGAATATGCCTGGCGTCGTCTGACCGAGGCCAACCCGTTCCCGTCGGTGATGGGACGCGTGTGCCCCGCGCCTTGCGAGACCGGTTGCAACCGCAATGAGGTGGAGGATCACGTCGGCATCAATTCGGTGGAACACTTTCTCGGCGAATATGCCATCGCCAACAATCTGAAATTCAAGAAACCTGACGTCGCCCCTTCAGGAAAAAAAGTGGCGATCCTCGGCGGCGGTCCGGCCGGGCTGTCCTGCGCCTATCAACTTGTACTGAAGGGTCACGAAGTCACCATCTTCGACGAGCACGAATTTCTCGGCGGCATGATGCGTTATGGCATCCCGGGCTTCCGTACCCCGCGTGACGTGCTGGACGCGGAAATTCAGCGCATCCTCGACCTGGGCGTGAAGACCCGCCTGAAGTGCCGCGTCGGTACTGACATCACGATGGAGCAGATCCGCAAGGAATTCGATGCGGTGTTCCTCGGCATGGGCGCTCAGGCAGGCCGGGCATTGCCCATCGCCGACAGCGCAGCGCCCAATGTGGTGACGGCGACGGCTTTCCTGAAAGCCTTTAACGACGGGCGTCTGCAGCATGTCGGCAAGCGCGTGGTGGTGGTCGGCGGCGGTGACACCTCCATCGACGTGGCCACTGTGGCACGCCGTCTTGGTCATATTGCGCACGCCAAGCCGACCGATGCAGAACATGTCATCGCCGGGCGTATGGCGCACGATGTCGCCGATATTTCCGTCAAGCAAGGTGCGGAAGTGACGCTGACCTCGGTGTTCAACATCGACAAGATGCAGGCCAACAAGCACGAGATCGAGCAGGCGCTGGCTGAAGGCATCCACATTCGCGGCAGCCTGGCACCGGTCGGCATCGTGCGCGACGCGAACGGACGTGCCACGGCACTGCGCGTTGTCCAATGCGAGGCCAAGCTGGCTGGCGGCAAGCTGGAAATCAAGAACATCGAAGGCACCGAGGAGGATATCGAGGGGGATCTGATCGTGTCGGCAATCGGCCAGGCAGTTGATTTCACCGGACTGGAGGAATTCAACAACGGCAAGGGCGCGATATCGACCGACCGCAACTATGTGGTCGCGGGGCAGCAGGGGGTGTTTGCCGGCGGCGATGTCATTCGCCCGCATCTGCTTACCACCGCTATCGGCCACGGCTCGATAGCGGCGGACGGCATCCACCATTTCCTGAACGGCCAAGATCTGGAGAAGCGTCCCAAGATCGACGCGCACCAGTTCGACCTGATGCGCAAGATGGTGGAAAGGGGTCTGGAGATCAAGGAAACGCATGAGCCGCTGCGCGGCACCTATAATTCCAGCGTTGCGGTGCACAACTTCGACAACCGCTCCGACCGCTACATCATCCCGCACGACAAACTGTTTCTGGGGCATTTTTCCTATGTACCGCGCAACCAGCGCAACATCGTCACACTGGACAAGGAGAGCGCCCTTGGCAACTTCGAGGAGCGTCTGGGTGTGCTCAGCCAGGAGCAGGCGGTGGCCGAGGCCAAGCGCTGTATGAGCTGCGGCTTGTGCTTCGAGTGCGACAACTGTGTGGTGTATTGCCCGCAAACCGCCGTGTACCGGGTCAAGAAAAACCAGGCAACGACCGGACGCTATGTGGATACCGATTACAACAAGTGCATCGGCTGCCATATCTGCGCAGATGTGTGCCCGACGGGCTACATTCAAATGGGCCTGGGTGAGTAATGAGATTATTGTTCGCATCTCTGCTGCTTTGTCTATGCATCCCTGCGGTTTGGGCTGCTGAAACGAACATGCCCAAGCCGGACATCGGCAAGGGCGGGCAGTGTGTGGAAGACCCGCAGTGGATGCGCAAGAACCACATGCACCTGCTCAGGCATCAGCGTGACGAAACGGTGCGCAAGGGCATACGCGACGAGAGGCTCAGTCTGAAGAACTGCATCGAATGCCATGCCAGCAGCAAGGATGACAGCGTGATCGCGCGCAACGACAGTTTTTGTGTCGCGTGCCATCGTTATGAAGCAGTGAAGATCGATTGTTTCGAATGCCATTCCGGCATCAGCAAGAGTGCCTGGTTGCAGAGGAACGCAAAATGAATGACATCAACATCCAGCGCAGAGGTTTCCTGAAGACTTCGCTTGGGGTCGCTACGGTCGTCATCGCGCCGGGGATGCTGCTGTTCGATATGGCGCATGGCAAGTCTCAACCAGTCAGTGGCAAGGTGCGCTGGGGGATGCTGATCGACACCACGCAGTGCAGGGAAGGCTGTAATGATTGCGTGGCCGCCTGCAACAAGGAGAACGGTTTGTCCGGTGGCACCAACGGGCAAGCCCGTTCCCCTCTCCCCAACCCTCTCCCGCAAGCGGGCGAGGGGGCAAACGACTCGCTGCGCGAGACTCGTCTTAAATCGACCGACTCGCAATGGATACGCAAGATCGAACTCAAGGATGTCAGCAGCGGGCGCGAACTGTCGCTGCCGATGATGTGCCAGCATTGCGAGCATCCGCCCTGCGTGGATGTGTGTCCAACGAACGCCTCCTTCAAACGCGCCGATGGCATTGTGCTGGTCGACAGGCACCGCTGTATCGGCTGCCGATACTGCATGATGGCCTGCCCGTACAAGGCGCGTTCCTTTGTGCATGAACCCTTGCACGACCAGAACCCCGATGTGCCGCGCGGCAAGGGCACGGTGGAAGCCTGTAGCCTGTGCGTGCATCGCATCGACCAGGGCCAGCAGCCAGCCTGTGCGGAAGCATGCCCGAACAAGGCTATCCTGTTCGGTGACCTGAACGATCCGGAAAGCGAGATTGCCAGGAAGGTAGGCAGTGTCGCGTCCGTGCAGGTTCGTGCCGATCTGCGGCTCAATCCCGGCATCCGTTACCAGGGGCTATAAATGTCTGCTCAGACTCCCATTCAATTCTACGATCAGCGGCAGGCACGGTTCAAAAACCGGCTCTTCTATTCGCTGGTTGCTGCGGGCGGATTGATCGTCATGGCCGGCCTGTATGCCGTGTACCTGATGGAGCATCACGGCCACATCATCACCGGGATGAACAACCAGATCGTGTGGGGTATTCCGCACGTCTTCGCGATTTTTTTGATCGTTGCGGCTTCCGGCGTGCTGAACGTCGCTTCTATCGGATCGGTGTTCGGCAAGGCTATGTACAAGGCGCGCGCGTCACTGGCCGGCTTGTTGTCCATCGCGATGCTGGCGGGCGGCCTGACCGTGTTGATGCTGGACTTGGGCAGGCCGGACCGCATCATCGTTGCCGCAACCAATTACAACATCACCTCGATGTTCGCCTGGAACGTGGTGCTGTATTCCGGCATGTTCTCGCTGGTGGTAGTTTATCTGTGGACGATGATGGAGCGGCGCATGAATCGCTGGACAAAACCGGCGGGCTTCGCGGTGTTCGCCTGGCGCTTCATTCTCACCACCGGTACCGGCCTGATCTTTGCCTTTCTTGTAGCAAGACAGGCTTACGCTTCCGCACTGTTGCCGCCCTTGTTCATTGTCATTTCCTTCGCGTGGGGGATGGCGGTTTTCCTGATCGCACAAGCGATTATCTACGCATGGAACGGCAATGCGATCGCCCCTGAGATTTTGCAGCGCATGAAAAATTTGCTTGGCGTGTTTGTCATGGGCGCATTGTATCTGGTCGCGGCTTACCATTTGACCAACCTGTATTTCGCCCATCAATCCGGCTTCGAGCGCTTCATTCTTGTTGAAGGCGGCATCTATCCGCAACTTTTCTGGTGGGGCTATGTCTTGCTGGGAAATATCCTGCCGTTGCTGCTGATTTACCTGCCGGGGCAAGGCAAAACAAAAAGCATCACGGCGGCTTCGTTGCTGGTCATCCTGGGGGGCTTCGCGTTCTTGTATGTGTTTATCATCGGCGGGCAGGCCTATCCCCTCAATATCTTCCCGGGCTACCAGGCCAGCAGCAGCTTCGGCGACGGACAGATCGCCACCTACCATCCTTCGCTGTACGAATTCATGCTCGGCTTTGGCGGCCTGGCGATTGCCTTTATCATTACCACCGTCAGCGTGCGCGTGCTGGATTTCATGCCGCACGACAAGCCCTACATCGCTGATTAATTCTGTCGGAAGGCTGCCATGAACCGGATGCTCATTTCGGCAGCACACAAGTCTTCGGGCAAAACGATGGTCAGCATCGGCCTGTGCGCGGCGTTGAGGGCGCGCGGCCATGTCGTGCAGCCATTCAAGAAAGGCCCCGATTACATCGACCCGATGTGGCTATCACAGGCAGCCGGACACGCCTGCCGCAATCTCGATCTGTACCTGATGGAACGCGACGATATCATCGCCACCTTCGCGCAGCACAGCGCGGAAGTGAATCTGGTCGAGGGCAACAAGGGACTGTACGACGGACTCGCGCTGGACGGCAGCAACAGCAACGCCGCCCTGGCGAAGCTGCTCGATTTGCCGGTGTTCCTGGTGATCGATGCGCGCGGCATGACGCGCGGCATCGCGCCGCTGATCCTCGGCTATCAGGCGTTCGACCGCGACATCAACATCGCCGGAGTGATTCTCAACAACCTTGGCGGTTCCCGGCATGAGGCCAAGCTGCGCGAGGTCATCGAACATTACACCGACGTGCCGGTGATCGGCGCGATTCATCACGATGAGCGGCTCAGCATCGTCGAACGCCATCTCGGCCTGATGCCCAGCAATGAGTCCCATGTCGCTACGGCAAAGATCAAACAGATCGGCGAAGCCATCGCGGAACAGGTCGATCTGGACAAACTGCTCGCGCTGTCGCAAAAGGCACCGCTGAACATTCCGCACAAGGCCAAGGTGAGCCCGCTGCCTTGCGGTAAGCAAGTCAAGATCGGCATCGCGCGCGACCGCGCCTTCGGTTTCTATTACGCCGACGATCTTGACGCGCTGGAAGCGGCGGGGGCTGAACTGGTGCCGTTCGATGCGTTGCGCGATGCACGCCTGCCGGAAGTGGATGCGCTGTACATCGGCGGCGGTTTCCCCGAGACCTGCGCAGCCGAACTGGAAGCAAACAGCACGCTGCGCGCGCAGATCAAACAGGCCATCGAAAACGGCATGCCCGCCTATGCCGAATGCGGCGGGCTGATGTATCTGTCGCGCGGCATCGAATATCAGGGACGCATCTACCAGATGGTCGGCGCGATCCCCGGCGATGTGAAAATGCACGACAAACCCATCGGACGCGGCTATGTCCATCTGAAAGAAGACGAGGCACACCCGTGGCCTCGTCCCAACGCACTGGCCAAGCAGATCAAGGCCCACGAGTTTCATTATTCCAGTCTGGAAAACCTTCCGCCCGACACCCGCTTCGCTTACCATGTCGAGCGCGGTTACGGCATAGAGGGCAAACGCGACGGACTCATTGTCCACAACCTGCTGGCTTCCTATACCCACCTGCGCACCATCGGCAGTTGCTACTGGGCCACCCGCTTCGTCGCATTTGTCCGTCGACAACTGGAACAACGCAAACATTTTGAAGCTACCCATTCCAACCAGCAGGCAATATGACACAGCAACGTTATCAGGCCGCGATCGCCGCCTTCGACCAGGCCAACGCTGAAGACCCGAACCAGGAGATGTCCGATGGCAATGAGTATCCCAGGGAGCTGCGCTACGCGCAGCGCATGAGCGAAATGCAGGAACGTTACGCCCCTGAGGTATCGGAGGCAGTGAAACTCGCGGTACGCGCCCAGCACATCCAGCGCTGGAAGATACCGCGCAGCGACTTCCCCATGGACAGGCAGGGCTATCTGCAATGGCGCACCGGGTTGTACAAGTTCCACGCCGAGACCGCCGGGCGCATCATGCAGGAGGTGGGTTATGACGAGGCGATGGTCGAGCGCGTCAAGACCATCGTCAGCAAGAAGGGGCTGAAGGTCAACCCGGAGACGCAATTGATGGAAGACGTGGCGGACCTGGTGTTCATCGAGCATTACCTGACGGGATTCGCTGCGCAGCACCCTGAGTACAACGAGGAAAAGTGGCTCCAGATCATCCGCAAGACCTGGCAGAAGATGTCGCCGCGCGCGCATGAGTTCGCACTCGCCGGCAGGATCAAGCTACCGGTAGCGCTGGCTCCGCTGATCCTGAAGGCGGTTCAATAGCATGGACTTCCTGCCGATTTTCCTGAACGTCAAAGGCAGGCTCTGCCTGGTGGTGGGCGGCGGCGAGGTCGCCAGGCGCAAGGCAGGCGTGCTGCTGGAGGCGGGCGCGCGAGTGCGCGTGGTCGCGCCCGAGATCAACCCTGACCTGGCTGAACAGCAAGGCGTTGAGATCATCGCTGCACGTTTCGAAGCGCAGCACCTCGAAGGCGTGACACTGGTCATCGCGGCTACCAGTGATCGCAGTGTCAATCGGCAAGTCTCCGAACTGGCGCAGGCCCGCAACATCCCTGCAAACGTCGTGGACGATCCGGAGCTGTGCAGCTTCGTCATGCCCGCCATCCTCGACCGCTCGCCGTTGATGGTGGCATTCTCCAGCGGCGGTGCCTCGCCGGTGCTGACGCGCATGCTGCGCGGCAAGCTGGAAACTTTCATCCCGCAGAATTACAGCCGCCTCGCCGCGTTCGCGGAACGCTTCCGCGAAGCGGTCAAGCAGCGTGTTTCCAATCCGGCCAAGCGCCGCATCTTCTGGGAAAACGTGTTCGAGGGCGTGGTTGCCGAGAAAGTGCTGACCGGCGACGAAGGCAGCGCGGAAGCGATGCTGCAACAGATGCTGGAAAACGAGGACAACATCCGGCGCGGCGAGGTGTACCTGGTCGGCGCCGGCCCCGGCGATCCCGACCTGTTGACCTTCCGCGCACTGCGCCTGATGCAGAAGGCGGACGTGGTGGTGTATGACAATCTGGTGTCCAAGCCCATCGTCGAGATGGTGCGGCGCGATGCACAGCGCATCTTCGTCGGCAAGAAACGCGCCGACCACACGATGCGCCAGGAGGAAATCAACGAACTGCTGGTGCGGTTGGCCAAGGAAGGCAAACGGGTGCTGCGCCTCAAGGGCGGCGATCCGTTCATCTTCGGGCGCGGTGGTGAAGAAATCGAGACCCTGGCGGCGGAGGGCATTCCGTTCCAGGTGGTGCCCGGCATCACCGCAGCCTCCGGCGTGGCTTCCTACGCGGGCATTCCGCTGACTCACCGCGATCACGCACAGTCATGCATGTTTGTCACCGGCCATTTAAAGGACGGCACGATGAATCTGGACTGGGATGCGCTCGCGCGTCCCAGGCAGACCGTCGTGGTCTATATGGGCCTGCACGGGCTGGATACGCTGTGCGCAGAGCTTGTCAAACACGGCATGCCGGACACCACGCCCATCGCCATCGTGCAGCAGGGCACCACGCAAAACCAGCGCGTCATCACTGGCACGCTGGCGACGCTGCCCGGGATCGCGCAAATTGAAAAGCCGCAAGCCCCGACGTTGATCATCGTCGGCGGGGTCGTCACACTCAGGGAAAAACTTGCCTGGTTCAATCCCGTAATTTCGGAGAAATCAGTTAGAGAATCACCGTAGCCAACCAACCCGTTAAGGAGAATCAGGATGAAACGAATGACGCTCAAGCATGTAATTCTTTCTGCATTGTTACTGTTCAGTACAGGCAATGCGATGGCTGAGGACGAGAAACTGAAGCCCTTCGTGCTGGGTTCCAAGGGCGCGGGAACGGTTGCAGAGAAGGCCGAGCAGGCGAAAGCGGCATTGGTTGCGGGTGGCTTTACGGTGGTCGGCAACTATTCGCCTTATGACGATGCCGTTATATTGGTTGTCACCAGCGACGAGTTGAAAAAGAATGCGGCGGATTCCGAGCATGGCGGATTCGGCGCGATACAGCGAGTATCGATCACCAAGGAAAAAGACGAGGTGCAGGTGAGTTATACCAACCCCGTCTATATGGCGAATGTCTATCGCATGAAGGGCGATTTGAGCGGAGTTGCGACCGGGCTGGCTGCCGCGCTGGGCAGGGTGGAAGAGTTCGGCGCTAAAGGGATGACCGCCAGACAGGCGCGTAAATACCACTACATGATAGGCATGGAATATTTCGACGAGCCGGACGTGCTGGCCGAATATGCCAGCTACGAAGAGGCGGTACAGGCGGTGGATGCGAAACTGACCGACAACAAAAACGGCGTCAGCAAAGTCTATCGGGTGGATGTTCCGGGCAAGAAGGAGAGCGTGTTCGGTGTCGCGATGAAGGGCACAGCAGAAGCCGACAAATACAGGGATGACCGTTTTATCATGAATGAAATCGATTTCCGCGATGTCAAATCCACGGCCCATCTTCCTTATGAAGTGCTGGTTTCCGACAACAAGGTGTATGCGTTGTATGCCCGCTTCCGTATCGCAATCAGTTTTCCCGATTTGAGCATGATGGGAAAAAACAGCTTCATGAATATCATGAAGTCCCCGGATGCGATTCGCGATGTTTTGAAGAATACCGTGCAGAAATAGCAGGGGGTATCCCGCCTGACAGCCATTTGCCGTGCTATGCGGCGAACCTGGAGAAAGCGCAACAAAAGCGACAGGTTTTTATTCTCGGCAGCGCATTCGCTGTTCATGGCGGGAGCAAGAAATACCCGACAAAACTGGTCAGTTAGTTTAAAATTCAATTTTCAGTTTTATCCAATTCAGGAGCGAGTGATGAGTTTTAACGAAGCAGATGTGCAGAGCGCATTGAAGAATTTGATCGATCCGAACACCAGGAAAGATTTCGTCAGCGGTAAATCCGTGAAGAATATCAAGGTCAGCGGCAACGATGTGTCGCTGGATATCATGCTCGGCTATCCTGCCAAGAGTGTGTGGGACGAGATTCGCACATTGGTCGAGGCGCACCTCAAAGCCGCATTGCCGGACAGCGGCAGTGTCAGCGTCAAAGTGACCAGCCAGGTCGTGCCGCACGCGGTGCAGCGCGGCGCAAAGCTGGTGGACGGCGTGAAAAACATCATCGCGGTAGCGAGCGGCAAGGGCGGTGTGGGCAAATCCACCACTGCGGTAAATATCGCATTGGCGCTGGCTGCCGAAGGCGCGCGCGTCGGCATGCTGGATGCCGATATCTATGGACCATCGCAACCGACCATGCTGGGTATTTCCGGCCAACCCGACTCGGTAGACGGAAAATCCATGGAACCGATGGTCAATCATGGCTTGCAGGCGATGTCCATCGGCTTCCTCATCGACAACGATGACACGCCAATGATCTGGCGCGGCCCGATGGTCACGCAAGCGCTGGATCAATTATTGCGCCAGACGCGCTGGGACAAGCTGGACTATCTGATTGTGGACTTGCCACCCGGAACAGGCGATATCCAGCTGTCACTGGCCCAGCAAGTGCCGGTCACCGGCGCTGTGATTGTGACCACCCCGCAGGACATCGCGCTGATGGATGCGCGCAAGGGCCTCAAGATGTTTGAGAAGGTCGGCATCAAGATCGTCGGCATCGTGGAAAACATGAGCACGCATATCTGCTCCAAATGCGGGCACGAAGAACACATCTTCGGTGCGGGCGGCGGCGAAAAAATGTGCGCCGATTACAACACCGAGCTGCTCGGCAGTCTGCCGCTGGATATCCGCATCCGCGAGCAGACCGATTCCGGCAAACCGACGGTAGTGGCCGATCCGGACGGCAACATCGCCAAGGTATACAAACAGATCGCGCGCCGCATTGCTGTCAGGGTAGCGGAAATGGCGCAGGATCACAGCGCTGCTTTCCCGAAAATTGTCGTGCAAAACACCTGAGGAAGGACCGATTAAATCGTCATTGCGAGAAGCGTAGCGATGTGGCAATCCAGAAGTTTGTTTTTATCAATGCGCTGGATTGCCGCGTTACGCTCGCAATGACAGCTTAGTTGAATAAATCGGCGATTCCCAGAATCATCAGGCTGATCGCGCCGCATGAGCGGGGAATCGCAAGTTTGGCACATCGATGGGATGAATATAACCCCGCCCCACTAGCCGGAGCTAGAAGCATGCCGGCCTCTTGCCCGGCATGACTTTACAGCCCGCGCAACAAGTCCGGCAAAAAAATTGCTTGACGCCCCCCCCCCTAAGCCATGTTACGTTTGCTCAACGGGGTAAAGACCAAAGCATCACGAAAACAGGTTTGCTCCCATTCGCAATTCTTCAGGGAGCAGGGCAATGAGCAATCTCTTCAAGCGCGTAGCCGCCTTGGCCGGTGCGACCCGTAACAAACGCCACGATTCCTGCCGCAGCCCCTTTTTCTTGTCGCGTGGAATAATGAGTGCGAAGCCAGTGACAGGCATTCCAGCTTTAAATGCAAGAAATATTGCGCACCCGGCTTTACAATTCATCGCTCTATTTTTGATTATCGTGATGTCGATGATAACGATGTTCAAACCGGCTCAAGCTTCGGGCATGGTGACCAAGCCTCCTGGCACTAATTTTCTCGCAACTACAAGTTTTGTTGTGTACAACCCTCCTGCCACTATAGCTGGTGGTAATGCTGCGAAACATGCTTGTGATTATCGTTTTACAATTCATAATACATTTGGTGCTTGTATGCTTTCTCAAACTGCCGAAGGTGCTTATTACGCCCCTGTCCAATCTGCGATTCATGGCGCTGTTTATACTTATAAATTACCTAACCATGGACAATACGAATTTAATTACACTTGGAACAATGCTTCGATATGTCCAGTTAATTCGACGGGTTCTACTACTTGCACCTGTAACGACGGTTATGAGCCCGACCCCACTGCGACAAGATGTGTTTTGGAGCAATACACCATTTCCCTGTCTGGCCTGGGCGTCGAGGTGATGCCCACCAAAAAGCTGGAAACAGCCTACGCGCTGGTGACCAAGAGCACGGGCACGCCCAAGAGCGGGGTTAATGTTGATCTGTTACTCACGGTTGAACCGGAGAATGGCACCCCGGTTCGTGCCGAACATGTAGGTAACTTGTCGCCGAATGGCGGGCGTACCGACGCGGATGGAAAATTGCCCTTTGTGTTTACAGCGCCCACAGCGGGCGGCATCAGCACCATTACCGCCGCTTGCACCAGTTGCACCAATATTTATGTGCAAGGCACGATCAGGGTGCCGGGGTGCCCGATACCGCCTTTGACAGCGCCGCCTTTTACCGATCCGGTCGCACAAGGTTTTGAAAATGGCAACCGCTGGAGGCCGGATCTTCTGACAGCAGGCTATCAAACCAAATTGGCCTGTGTTCAAGATGCAATCACTGCGAAAAACGGCACTTATTCGCCCACCTCGGCGTATCGCCCTACCGAATATCAGCAGCATTTGTTTGAGATTGTTAAAAAAGACAAGAAGCTCGATATTGATTACATGACCGCTCATCCGGAATGTCAAGCGCTGAGGGTTAAAGTGACGGCAGAAATGGGTGGGCATGGCTTAAAGTCCAAACAACTTGTCGCAGAGCCGGGCACGTCACGCCACGAGTCAGGCACGGCATTCGATCTCACGCCGAGCGGGCTGACCGAAGCCCAGCTGACAGTCATTTATACAGACTGCAAAGTTACACATACAGCAGTATCCAGCGAACCTTGGCATGTTCAATAACTGAGAGACATATCATGACAATTCAATTTTTGCGGCAAATTCTTTTGGGTAATGCATTCCTGATAGCTATTTGCGCGGCTTCTCAAGCAATTGCAGGGGTACCGATCAAGATTAACGCCTGGGGTATACATCAGGGGGGGCAAATCGTATATCGCTACCAGATTGAGAATAACTCTGCCAGTACAATTTACCAAGCTGATCTTGGCCTCAATTCTCCGGGCAAGGAATTGCCCGGCAAACCTTGGTCGCTGAATTTCGCTTATTCGGATGTCCCTGTTCCACTTGATGCCGCGTATTGCAAGCCTTTTTACTTCATGGATTGTACCATAGCCGTGTTTCAGTTCGATTACATGCCAGAACCCAAAACGAACATCAGCATGCGAGGTGTAGAAAACAACATGATCCCGCCGCCCAAAGTGCTTTCCGGCGCACATTACATAAGACCGGGCACGCGCAGCAGCGTAGCTGAAATATATATTCCCATCGGCTATCAATCGCCCGGCTACCTCACCTCCTTCGGCGAGGTATCCCTGCTCGACAACAATACCAGAAATCCGGACGGCACTATCGTTACTGATGCCGTAATTCCGTTTACCCAAGTCGATGTGACGCCGCCCGCGCTTTCGTTTACGCTGAGCCCCGGCATGCTCTGGCCGCCGAACGACAAACTGGTGGCTATCAACGCGACCATTGCTGTGCATGACGATTACGACCCCGAGCCGGAGATCAAGCTGGAATCCATCACCGCCAGTGAGCCGCTGGCAGCGGGCGACATTCAAGATGCCCAGCTCGGTACCGATGACCGGGATTTTTACCTGGCCGCCAAACGAGCAGGAAACAACCAAGCAGGGCGCATTTACACCGTCACCTATTCCGCCACCGATGGCTCCGGTAACAAAGCCACCGCCAGCGCCACCGTGAGCGTGGCGCATGATCAGGGGAAATAGATTACGGAATAGCAAGGCTGGGCGCATGCCTGGCATGAGGTGGACAGCCTGATGGCCTGCTTTTGCAGGCGTTCAAATTACTTCGCTTACCTGCGCTTTGCTTTTTCGGACAATTCGACCCGTTTGATCGCACCGCCTTCAGACAGCAGCACGTAGCTTCGTTGTATTTCCTTGACCGTCACGCCGGGAATTACTGCCTCATTGGTTCTGACCGATTGAGCCGGTTTGCCGTTAGCCGCCAGGATCGCGACACTTTCTGCCGGGTTGCTGGCGACCACAACTCCCTTTAATTGAAAATTGCTGGCGACGGCGAAGGATGAACGACCGCCAAACAAGCCTGCCGCGGCATCCAGCCTCGGTGCGGGCTGAGCCGTTTGTGGCGGTGCCGAGACGGCACGCACCGGCGGCTTGAGCAACTGGATTGCCCAGTATGCAGCCGATACGCACAAGGCGACGAATAGCACAAAGCTCGAAACAAGAGGCCAGCGTTTCATTGTGTTCCTTAGCAAAATTAGTAGGTCGGGTTAGCGGCTTGCCGCGTAACCCGACGTTTATTCACGTACGAGTGTCGGGTTACGCTACGCTAACCCGACCTACGAAACCCTTAACGCACCAACTGGTTGATCTCGATGATCGGCATCAGCACAGCCAGAACGATCAGCAGTACCACCACACCCATCGCCAGGATCAGCGCCGGTTCGAGCAATCCGGCCATCGTCATCGCGCGCCGTTCCAGATCCTGCTCCTGCGCGTTGGCGGCACGCTCCAGCATCGCCGGCAATTCACCGGTGACCTCGCCGGCGCGGATCATATGGATCAACATCGCCGGGAAATACTGGTGCGCCGACAGCGCGCGCGCCAGGCTCACCCCTTCGCGCACGCTGGACGTCGCCGCCTCGACCTGCGCGCGCATCGCGACGTTGGTCAGGGTGTCGCGGCTGGTTTGCAGCGCTCGCAAGATCGGCACTCCGGAACCGGTGGTGATCGCCAGTGTGCTGGCGAAGCGCGACGTATTGAGGCTGCGCTCGAATCTTCCATACAGCGGCGCGGTCAACAACCAGGTATGCCAGCGCAGCTTGATTGCCGGGTTTTTTAATGCGCGATGCCAGGCGAATGCCAGCGCGATGACGGCCAGCAAAACGATCCAGCCGTAATTCCGCACGAAATCCGAAACGCCCAGCATCACCACGGTCAGGAACGGCAGCTGCTGTTTGGTGTTGGCGAATACCGACACGATCTGCGGCACCACATAGGTCAGCAAAAAGATCACGATCAAAAAAGCCACCACGGTGACGATTGCCGGATAGGTAAACGCAAGCTTGACCTTTTGCACCAGCGCATTGCGCCGCTCGATATAGTCGGCCAGCCGCGACAGCACGCGCGCCAACTGGCCGATCTGCTCGCCGGAGGCGACCAGCGCGCGATAGATGTCGGCAAAATCGCGCGGATGCCGCGCCAGCGCATCGGACAGCGAGGCGCCGCCCATCACTTCAGAACGGATTGAAGCGACCAGGTCGCGCACATAAGTGCGTTCGGCTTGCTCCTGCAACGCGGAGAATGCCTGCTCCAGCGGCAGGCTGGCTTCCAGCAGGCTGGCCAGTTGCCGGGTGAACAGCGCCAGTTCCACCGTGGATAAATGATCGCCGAATGCGCTGCGTTTGGCCTGTCCCGTTTCGTCGAGTTGGGTCGCAATCGCATCGACAGTGATCGGCACCAGACCCTGGGTGCGCAACTCGGCACGCGCGGCGCGCGCGCTGTCGGCATTGACCACGCCTTTTTTGGTGGCGCCGCCCGCGTCAACGGCTTCGTAACTGAATGCTGGCACAGCGTGTCCTTATTTCATTCGTAACAAATAGCGAAATATCGTAGGAGCCCGATTTATCGGGCGATTTTGGCACATTCTATCGCGCAATAAATTGCGCTCCTACAAGAGATATTGGTCTTAAGGGGGTTATCCCGGTTTAACGGAAATTGGAATTAATCCTTGGTGACGCGCATTAATTCCGCCTGCGTCGTCGTACCGTCGGCCAGCCAGCGCTCGCCATCCTCGCGCATCGTGCGCATCCCGTCATGCTGCGCGGTGGCGCGGATGTCGGCTTCCGATGCGCGGCCATGGATCTGCGCGCGGATCTGGTCGGTGGTCAGCAATAACTCATACACGCCGACCCGGCCCTGATAGCCGGTGTGGCCGCATTTGTCGCAACCGGCTTCATGCCAGAACCGGCCCTCTTGCCGCTTGCAGTGCGGGCATAATTTGCGCACCAGGCGCTGCGCGACCACGCCGAGCAATGATGACGAGAGCAGGAACGGTTCGATGCCCATGTCGAGCAAACGTGTGACCGCCGCCGCCGAATCGTTGGTGTGCAGGGTCGCCAGCACCAGGTGGCCGGTCAATGATGCCTGCACCGCGATCTGCGCGGTTTCCAGATCGCGGATCTCGCCGATCATGATGATGTCCGGGTCCTGCCGCAGGATCGCGCGCAGCGCCTTGGCGAACGTCATGTCGATGCGCGGATTGACCTGGGTCTGGCCGATGCCGTTCAGTTCGTATTCGATCGGGTCTTCCACCGTCAGGATATTGGTGCTGGTCGCATTCAGCCTTGAGAGCGCGGCATACAGCGTGGTGGTCTTGCCCGAGCCGGTCGGGCCGGTGACCAGCACGATGCCGTGCGGCTGCGCGATCAGCTTGTCGAATTGCGCCAGCACTTCCGGACTCATGCCCAGATTCTGCAAGTCGAGCCGGCCGGCTTCCTTGTCGAGCAGTCGCAACACCGCGCGTTCGCCGTGTCCGGTGGGCAGCGTGGAGACCCGCACATCGACCGGCTTGCCGCCGACGCGCAGCGTGATGCGGCCATCCTGCGGCAGGCGTTTTTCGGCGATGTCGAGCTGCGCCATGATCTTGATGCGCGAGATCAGCGATGCGTGGATCGCTTTCTTCGGCCGCACCACATCGCGCAGGGTCCCGTCGATGCGGAAGCGCACCACCGAAACCTGCTCGAACGGTTCGATATGGATATCCGATGCGCCTTCGCGCAATGCCTGCGTAAGCAGGGCGTTGATCATGCGGATCACCGGCGCGTCATCGGCCGATTCCAGCAAGTCTTCGATCGCGGGCATGTCCAGCATCAGTTTGGCCAGGTCGAGATCGGACTCATACTCATCGATGACCTGCGCCGCGTCGCCGCCAGAACCCGCATAGGCTTTGGCGATCGCCGCCTCGAGTTCCACGCGCGGCATCGCTTTCAGCCTGATGCGCCCGAAATTGCGGCTCACTTCCGCGATCGCGCTGGTCTTGGTCGCATCCGATACCCAGACTTCGACGGTGCTGCCTTTGCGCTGTGCCAGCAGCGCAAAGTCGCGAGCGAACGAGTAGGGGAGCAGGCGGGCATCCATCACAGCATCACTCATGGGCGCCTCATTGCGATTTATTGCTGCGGAGTTGCCGTCACAGCCGGTTCCTGGGAAGCAGGATTTTGTGCAAGTTCCGGTTGCTTATCAGCAGTGCCAGGCTCGGCCTGACTGGATAAGATGCCGCCGGCCACGTGCCCGTCCTGCAGCGGCGGCAACAGTGGAGCACCCATGTTCGGCAGCACCATGGAATTTTCCGGCTGCGCGGCGATTTCGGCGTTGCGGATGAAATCGTAACGATTGCCTGTCAGGTTCACGCTTTGCTCGTTGTTGCGTATCACGGTCGGCCGCAGGAACACCATCAAGTTGGTTTTTTTGCGAGTGCGTTTCTGGTATTTGAACAGGTTGCCGAGGATAGGAATGTCGCCCAGGCCAGGCACTTTGACGACGCCATCACTCTGGGTATCGTCGATCAGTCCGCCCAGCACGATGATTTGCCCATCGTCGACCAGCACGTTGGTATCGATGGAACGTTTGTTGGTGATGATGCCGGCGGAGCCGGTTGCATCCTGCACGCTCGAGGTTTCCTGATAGATCGCCATCTTGACCGTGCCGCCTTCGGATATCTGCGGCCGCACGCGCAGCGACAGGCCGATATCCTTGCGCTCGATGGTCTGGAAGGGATTCACGCCCGCACCGCCGCCCGATGCCGTGGTGGTGTACTGGCCGGTGATGAAGGGCACGTTCTGGCCGACGATGATCTTCGCTTCTTCGTTATCGAGCGTGATCAGGTTGGGCATTGACAGGATGTTGGCGTCGTCGTCGGATGCCAGCGCGCGGGCCAATACACCCAGGCCGAGCTGCCCGCCGATCTGGCGGAAGATGCCGAGCGATAAGCCGTTGCCCGGTGGCAAGGCACCGCCGGCAGTCGATGCGGCCGCCTGGTTGATCAGGTTATCCCCTCCGGTGGCAAATCCGGTCACGCCACCGACCCGATAATTGCTGGTGGCATCCCCCGACAGGCCGGCCCATTGCACGCCGAATTCGGCGGCTCGCGTCGCGCTCACTTCGACAATCAGCGACTCGATATAGACCTGGGCGCGGCGCGCGTCGAGCTGGTCGATGATGAAGCGCAAATTGCGGTAGACCGGCTCGCTGGCCGTGATGATCAGGGTATTGGTTGCAGCGTCGGCCTGAATGAATCCTGCCGGGCCGCCGCTTGGCAGAGGCTGCTGGGCAGTTACTGGCATGGGCGACCCGGACGGTGCGGAACTTGACGCGGAAACTTCCGACGACACCACGGCACGCAAGGTTTGCGCGAGCTTGGTCGCTTCCGCATTCTTTAAATACACGACATGTACATTGCCTGGATACTCGGTCGGCAGATCGAGTTTTGCGATCAGCGATTTCGCCAGGTTGGCGCGTGCCTCGGACGGCGCGCGCACAATGATCGAATTGCTGCGCGGTTCCGCCAGCAGGCTGATGCGCCCTGCATCGCCGCCCGGGCTCGCGGCTCCCGGTTCAAGCAAGCGATTGACCATCACCGCGATATCGCTGGCGATTGCGTAACGGACAGGTATCACATCCAGATCGCCGCTTGCAGGTTTATCCAGTGCCGCGATTATCTTGCCCAGCCGCTGCAGGTTGCCGGCGTAGTCGGTGATGACCAGCGTGTTGTTTCCGGGATTGGCGTTGATCGTGTTGTTGGGTGCAATCAGCGGGCGCAATACCGTCACCAGATTGGCCGCGGATTCGTAATTCAAGCGAAAGACCTGTGTCGCGATCTGGTCGCCGCGCACTGTGCCGGCCTGGGTCAGACCTGATTGCAATTTGCCGTCCGCTTCAGGCACCACTTTGGTGTAGCCGTTGCTGGTTACCACCGTGTAACCATGCAGGCGCAACACTGAAGTCAGGAGCTGGAATGCCTGAACCTTGGTGAGCGGCTGTTCCGATACCAGGTTGACCTTGCCTTTGACGCGCGGATCGATGATGAACGTCGTATTGGTGTAATCGCCGATTGCCGCGATCACAGACTCGATATCGGCATCGACGAAATTGAGCGTGCCCTTGTTCGTGCCGGCAGCTTCATTCGCGCCGGCTACCTCGTTCATGCCGCTATCCTGGGCCAGTACCGGCTGCATACCGGCAGTAGCGCATAGCAAAACGATCATTGCACTCCGGCAGCGCCATGCTGCCGGTGCCTGTATTGCTGTCAATCTGGTTTTTCTCATTTGGACTCTAGCGCAATAATGTCTTTGTCGCCCTCTCTGCGGCGTTGTCCCAGCAAATTAAGCAAATTTGCCAGCCTCTCTTGTTGCCCTGTTTCTGCTTCTGCCTTGCCGGAAAACTGCAAACGCCCGTTGGACAATATTCCTGTGCCGCTTAATAACATCGGTCCTTTGATCGTCTTGAGGGTCACCGCCGCTTGCGTTCCCCGCCAGTCGAGCGCCAGATTATAGCTGCCCAGCGGTTTGATCGGCGACATCCGCGATGCGATATCATTCATATTCAGGTTCATCGATCCGGTCATCCAGATGGTTCCATCCTGCCGCGCCAACAGCAGTGTCCCCCATGATAACCGCATCTGGCCGGATGGCTGCACAGTATTCAGCGGCGCGCCCAAAGCGGCCAGCCGTTCTGCCGGCAACAAAACCGCAGCCGGACTCACTTGCCATTGCTGCCAACTGCCGGTCACGCTGACCGGTTGCGACAGTGCCTCGGCATTTTCCAGTTCTGCGTCGACGCTGGCCAGCAATACCATCGGGGACAACCGCCAGGAGAATCGTCCGGGCAACAGCGGCGTTACCGCATCGCTGGCGCTCGCCGCGCCGCCGATGAAGGCTGAGCCGCGCCACAATGTGCCCTGCGCATCCCCAAGCGTCAAGCGTCCTGCGGTCTGTTTCTCCGCTATTGCGGCTATCCACGCCGCCGGAAAAAAAGCCAGCACGGTGAACGCAATACTTATCATTCCCGCGAGCGACCATATCAAGGTGCGGCGCAATGGTTGTCCCTTTTACGTTTAAAGGACATAAGCGAATCTCCAATCGTAGCCCGGAGTAGCCTGTCCTGAGCTTGGTCGAAGGGCGAAGCGCGTCCGGGGTTGATTGACAGCGAACCCGGATTCCACTGCGTTCCCTCCAGGCTACATTCAACCGTTTGCACAAGCCCAAATTTACCGGAATATTTTATAAATTTGCCTGATGGTTGCACAGGATTTTGTTTGATTATCAAATTATTCATTCCCTGATTGCCGCAATGTCAATGTCACATCGACTGTATCGGCCTGGGCCTGTGCAACGATTTTTGCATCGACTACGGCAAGCCCGGCGGTTTTTTGCATATCGTCCAGCCAGCCCAGCGTACCGGCAAAAGAGACCGCTGCGAGTTGTACCTTTGCAAGGTCACCGGTCAGCATCACGCTTTGCGGTTTCAAGCCTTTGCGCGCGAGCGCGGTTTCGATACCCTCCCTGGACATTACCGCTATTGAGGGCGCGGTTTTTCCCGAAAGCGCAGCGGCTTCTCTCGACAATGCCTGCAGCAGCGCGACCTGCTGGCGCAGCACCGGCATGTTTTTGTTCAGCTGCTCGCGTCCGGCAAGGGCAGGATCAATCATGGTTGCGTAGATCAGGCCGAGCGCCACGACGGCAGTGGCAGCAGCAAGCATCGCGCGCTCGCGCGCGTTGCGCGCCGCCCAGAATTCAGTGAACGATTGCCTGGATTGATTCAACAGATGGTTCAGGCTCATTTCGCGCTCCGTATTTTCCATACCGCCGCCGACCCGGAAGTTTCCTGGTCAAGCGACAGGTTGCGTTCCGCCAGCGCGGTTTTCATCTGCTGCATCGGCGCTTCTGCATTGGGTTGAAAGCGCACGAACAGGACGCGTTCGCGATATTCCAGCGCGGCAATGGCAGATGGCTTGCCTGAAGCTGCTGCAACGCTTGCCCACGCCTCGCCAAAGGTTGCTGTGATCGCCGTAAAATCATCCGGCGAGGCCAGTCCCGCATCGTGTCTGGCCATCGCGATCTTCTGCTTCATTTGCGCGGCAGGATCGATGATTACAGTCTCTTTCGGAAAAGCCGATTTGTAGACCTGGATCATCGACGCGCGCAACGATTTGGCCTCGGCCTTCATACGCCACCAGTCGATATTCAAGGCGGCGACATTGATGAGCAGTACCGTTGCCGCAAGTGCCAGCGGCCAGCGCCATGCACGCAGATCCAGCCTGGGGCCGGCTCCCGCACCCAGTCCAGCCATCAAATCGAGCGTCGCGCCGTTGGCGCCGGAAATCCAGTGTGACCAGTTATCGGTCAATACGCTGATTCGTTTATTCAGTGCGCCGCTGTCATTGACCGCTTGCTGATATGCGGCCACCCCGGATTGCGGCACATACAGCGCAATCGATGCCTCGGGCACAACCGCGCACAAAGTCTGGATTACCTCGCGCGCAGCCGATGCATCGGCTGCTGTACCGATAGCCAGGCCGATGCCGTCATGTTCCGACAAGTGGAGCGTCATATCGATAGCATGGTTAAGTTCGCTTACGGCTACGGCCACGCTGCCCTGCTGGCCGGATTGGGCAGACTGACAAGGCAAGCACAATTGCGCGGGCAGCGCTGCTATCTGGCGGGCTCCATAAGAGACCAATGTACTGGACAGAGTTTCGAGCCAGGCGCGCTGCACCACCGCAATGGTGCGCAACCCTTCGGCCAGGCCGCCTGCAACGATCACGCAATCGGGCGGATCGCCAATCAACTGATCTTCCACCATGTTGGGCAATGCGGCCTTCAGTCTGGCGGGTGATAGCGGCGGCACTTTAACGCGCAGCAAGGTGACATCGCTGGCGGCCAGCAGCAGCACCACGCGCTGCGCCGTGGCTACAGTGTCCGACAAATCCGACAATGGGGCTGTGCCCTGACGCTCGATCGAGCAGCCATGCGACACCAGTGCGAACATGCAGGGCAGGGCAGGCCATTGGGGCGTGTTGTCGGCAACGGCCTTGGAAGCCAGGCGGATATAGAGTGTGCTCAAGGGGTCTTGCCAGCTTTGCAGGTGGGTAGCATGAAAAAATGTATGTTTGTCATATCCGAAATAATATCTTAATATGCTCTATGGGATGTATAAGTGTTGTGAGTGCCGCTACTGCACGGGGTTCATTATCCGCACCCGGACTGTAAATGTCGATCTCACCATGCGCACCCTGAAATGAAGCATTACCCACTTGAAACTCAAAAGATGCACAAAAATTTTGTTCCGTTGTGGTTGTACACTTTGGAGACAAGTAAATGGGCACCTTTAAAACCGCGGGCCAAACTCCCAAGCAGAATCATCTGCTCGCCGCCCTGCCTGAGAAGATATTCGAACGGCTTTCCCCCCATCTGGAATTGATCCCTATACAGCTCGGTGAAGTACTTTGCGAATCCGGCGGCCAATCGCAATACGTCTATTTCCCGACGACTGCCATCCTGTCCCTGCACTACGTTATGGAGGACGGCGCAACGGCCGAAATCGCGGGTGTGGGCAATGAGGGCGTGCTCGGCATTTCACTTTTCCTGGGCGGATTAACCACACCCATCCAGGCCACTGTGCAGACTGCGGGCTGGGGTTACCGGTTGAAAGCGCGGTTGATGATGGAAGAATTCAACCGTACCGGGGGGCGACGTGCCGGCGCATTGCATAATAAGTTTCTGCGTTACACCCAGGCATTAATGACACAGATGTCCCAAACAGCGGTCTGCTATCGACATCATTCTGTGGAGCAGCAACTATGCCGCTGGCTGTTGTTAACCCTCGATCGGCTTCCCACAAATGAATTGACCATGACACAGGAATTGATTGCCAGCATGCTAGGCGTTCGCCGCGAAGGTATCACGGAATCCGCCGGGAACTTGCAGCGCGCTGGTTTGATCAGTTACCGCCGGGGGCACATCACGGTGCTTGATCGATCAGGGTTGGAGTCTCACGCCTGCGAATGTTACAACGTGGTCAAGAAAGAATTCCATCGCTTGCTGAGCGAGGTATAGAACCGCAAAGCAATTAACCCGGTTAATCCTTTAGCCCGCATATTTCACCAGCCATTGCAGCATTGATTTTGATGCATTGGAATGCCAGACAACGACCCTATGCCGCAGCCACGGCTGCTGATAAACCGATACGGCGATCCATCTGCCGCAACAGCATCACGCCGCCGTCCGAACTGATGACGCCACCCCGGAAATTTGCCTCGATTACACGGCGTCCAGGACGCCCAAATTCCATCTGCTCTGCGGCGCACTTTGGCATCGGCACAACCCCTCACATAATCTTGTTCGCAACCTGATGATATGCAGGTTTCAAGTTTGTGCCGATCCTTTATTATGAAATATGCGGGCTAAACGGGTATGCGCGTTGCCATACACAAGGCGCCAACAAGAAAAAGGACCCTCGCGGGTCCTTTTTCATGCTTCGATGTTGCAGTATTACCTACGGTCGCCTTTACGGCCCGGGTTGCCCGGTTTGTAGTCATCGTCCTCATCGTTCGAACCCCAGGGGTTGTTGTTCGAATTGCCCGGATCGCAGCCCTCAGGACCGTTGCCTACGCCCTGGTTGCATTTTTTGTGATCTTTATCTTTATCATGGCCATAATGATGCCCATGGCGTTCCTCGACCTTGCAGACCAAGGCGCCACCCGGCGGCACCGTGTCGCAACCGGTGACGATGGTGCCACTCATCGTCACTGCGGCCTTCGCCAAAGCTCGCCCGGCGAAGGTTCCCCTGGTCGTAGTGATCGCTGCACCCGCGAGAATATTTCCTTGGAACACCGAATCCGTCATCTTCGCCGCCTCGGCGACCTGCCAAAACACGTTACACGCGTTCCCGCCGTTGGCCATGACCATCGAGAAGCTGGTGCCCGTGAGCGCGCCGGTCCCTGCGGTCCCGACTCTGAAAATCCAAGGGCCGTTCCCATTGAGCGTCAACACGCTGTTCGTGAACGTGACCGCTGCGGGGAAACAGATGACACCGGAATTGACCGAGAGCGGTACGCCCGTGAAGGCCACCTCATTGATGGTCTGCGTGCATGTCTGGTTGAGCGCGGCGTACGCGGTGTCGAAGTCCGTTACAACCTGAGCGGGGAGCGGCGTGGTGGTCGTCCCCGAAATCGTGCTCCCGGTATTAGTGAGCGCGCCGGTGAGGACCACGTTTCCGGTGATGGTGGAATCGGTTAAAGTGACCGCACCGGAGGAGCCCACGTTCCCGGTGATGGAGGAACCGGTAGTGGACACCGCCCCCCCAGACGCGGGCGCACTCAGAACCGCGAAGTCCCCGGCCACACCCATATCTGGTGCGGTTGCGGCTTGAGCCCATGACGTGGAAAATAACGCGGCCAGTGCAATCAGGCTCGCGGAGAAATGTTTCTGAAGATGATTCATGATGAGTCTCCTTAAAAGGTTATTGCCGAAATTAATCAGGAAAGAACCCCATGCGGATATGAGCCTTTAGTGAATACACCGCCGACCCCAATGCTGGTGTTCTTTACTTCACGATGAAGACAGAATCTCATACCGGATTTTTTCAGGCCAACATGACATCAACCGATTTGAAACCATCCATCGATGCGTATTTGTAGCACTTGCCCCAGCGACGCACCGTGCGCTGGCACACACACAAAAGCAATTTCCCACGACCGACGCCCGTTCTCCCGTATCGGGTATCTCCAGCTCACCGCCCGAACACAGCATGCTCTGGGCTTCGACAAGGCGCGGGTGTTGCCGCAGTTTATGGGCAGCAAACCCGTAACGATCACTTTCGCCGGAGGGTAATGAAGCCAAGTGTGCGCTGGCGTACATACAACAGAAAATCCTTGATGTAGTTTCACGCCATGCAGCAGGTCGCCGAGGTGCATGGCGTGATCGCGCTGCCAATACAGTATCGGTTTTCGGCATCGGAAGGTTACTTTACATGTCCGGTTGCCGACGATGGATACACCAGACTGCGAACTACCAAGGATTTCCAATGCTGGTTGCGTATCGAGTTCCTGCTGCAAACAGTCTGCTAGCTGCCTTGCCTCGCAAGGACCGTCAACTGCTGCTTGACCGTCTGGAGCCGATCATGCTGACTTTCGGCGAAGTGCTCTATCGTCCCGGTGAACCGATACGCCATGTCTACTTCCCGACCGATTCGCTGGTGTCTTTGCTCGCGCTGGCAGAAGGACATCAGGCCCTGGGTGTCGGACTGGTCGGCCATGAAGGCATGCTCGGAATCCCCCTGGCGCTTGGGGTAAGCGTTTCGCCGGTGTGCGCCATGGTACAGGGGGCCGGGATGGCCTTGCGCATGACATCCGCGCACTTTAACAACGAATTTCAGCGAAACGCGTTCCTGCAACGCGAGGTGTACCGGTACACTTACGAACTGATGGTCCAATTTACGCAAACCGCCGCGTGCAACCGCTTTCACCTGGTAGAAGCCCGCCTCGCCCGCTGGCTGCTGATGACGCGCGACCGAGTGGGGTCGAATCAATTTCATCTGACGCAGGATCTTCTTGGCAATATGCTGGGTGTGCGGCGTGTCGGCGTTACCAAGGCCGCCGGCGATTTGCGCCTGCGCAAGCTGATCAGTTACAACCGAGGCGAAATCAGTGTTCTTGACGGTGGTGGTCTGGAAGCAGCCGCTTGCCAGTGTTACCAGATCATCAAGGGCATGCATTACGTCGCGAGTTCAGTGAGGTATTGATTTATTCCCCCAGGCTGCCGTTGCCAAATAGCCTTTGGCAGTAAGCGTCGTCATGCGTTGTTGGCAGACCAGATCGCGAAAAAAGGCCCGGGACGGGATTGCCGTCACCGGGCCTGGGTACTTCAGGTGTTTTCAGGGGGAAGTGCAAACACCCGTGCGTATCGTCCTCCTCTGCTCCGAAACACTCTGTTCGATAACGCACATAATGGAACCTCTAAAAATCCCGTTATTGATTAAATCCGATCATGGTTCGACAATCTCACACCCACAGGGTGCGAGAACCTCTGCGAGGCCACGAACGGATTAAATCGGCGTTTCCTCAGTCTTACTGTGTCACAAAGCGCTGAAGGGCGCATTGCGGCGTTAAAATCAGGCTCAAAATGCTCATTTACTACATGTAAACTCCGCTTTTTCGCCTGATTTTGCCTTGCGCTGCATCCCTTGATCGCTTTGTGACACAGTAAGATTAGTGCAAGCGGAACCTGTCATTGATGCAAGGGGTCGTTACAGCAGAGACTGTTCGCGATGTTGCAACTCTTGAGGAGGCAAGCATCAATTCCAGCCTGTCAGCGTACCTGGCGCACACCATGTCGGGCAAACACTGACAACCAATTCTCCCAATTCCCTACGGAAAAATCAGGCAAACACCTATGCAACTTCCTTGCGTTTTGAAACATTATTCGAAAATGGAATTTGCATATCTGGTGAACCACTAAGAATTCAGGGTTCGTCCATTACCCCACAAGGGGACGCCGACCTGCTACGGGCTGAAGCCCTTGCGGAATCGTCAGCAAGGAGCGGAAGAGTGGCAAGCAGTCTATCCAGCGTATACATCGCAAATATGGATTTTTGGAGGTATCTTCTACATGCTCGACCTTCGTTGTTCCGCTGAAATTTTATGTTGACCCTATCTGCAGCGCGCTCTGGAGCAAGGAAAATGGTCACTATTGTCCCCACACTGCACGGCCCCAGGCAAAACCATCTTCTCGCCACCCTGCCTGCGGAAATACTCGAGCGCCTGTCACCCCATCTGGAACTGGTCTCGATGCCGCTCGGCGAAGTCATCTGCGAATCCGGCGGCCAATTGCAGCACGTCTATTTCCCGACGACAGCCATCTTGTCTATACATTACGTGCTGGAGAACGGCGCATCGTGTGAAATCGCGGGAGTGGGCAATGAAGGCCTGCTCGGGGTTTCACTTTTCATGGGCGGCAATACCACGCCCAGCCGTGCCGCCGTGCAGACTGCGGGCCATGCCTACCGACTGAAAGGGCGGTTGATGATAGAGGAATTCAATCGTGCCGGGGGGCGCCGTGCCGGCGCACTACAGAAGTTGATGCTGCGTTACACCCAGGCACTAATTTTACAGACAGCCAAAACTGCGGTCTGCAACCGGTATCATTCGCTGGAGCAGCAACTGTGCCGCTGGCTGTTGTCTACCCTCGATCGATTGCCCTCGAATGAACTGACCATAACGCAGGAATTGATTGCCAACATGCTCGGCGTGCGCCGTGAAGGGATTACCGAGGCAGCCGGGCATTTGCAGCAAGCGGGATTCATACACTGCCGGCGCGGCCACATCACCGTACTTGACCGATCGGGACTGGAATCCCGCGTGTGTGAATGCTATGCCGTGGTCAAGAAGGAATTCCATCGCTTGCTGACCGATGTACCTAATCACCAGGCCCTTCCCACAGTCGTTCGCCGTTAATCCTCCATCCCGCTTCACGCTTGTCATAAATTTCCGCCCTATGTGCGATAACGCACGGAGGGCAACAGCCTTAATCGTTAAGATTTAAAAAAATGCGCAAAATTCATTTTCCGACTCACTACCCCTTCCTGGCGCCCGCAAGCAAAGACACGCATTTTATTGTGCAGGATGAGTACATAAGCAGGTGATGTGCTGCGCGCAGTTTCAGCCGCGCGATGCGCCAGCCTAATTCGCGGTTTAACAAAGGTAAGCCATGCCCGAAACAATCCGCGACCCCGCCATTCTCAACCCCGCCGCTGGCGCGGCGGAGGGCATCACCGAGAGACGACGCCAGGAGGCCTTGCTTAAAACCGGGGCTTTGCAGAACGCGATTTTCAACAGCGCCAACTTCTCAAGCATCGCCACCGACGCGCAGGGCGTCATCCAGATATTCAACGTCGGCGCGGAACGCATGCTGGGCTATGCGGCCGCCGACGTGATGAACAAGATCACGCCGGCCGACATCTCCGATCCGCAGGAAGTGATTGCGCGTGCCAAGGCGTTGAGCGTCGAACTCGGAACAAAGATTACGCCGGGCTTCGAGGCCCTGGTGTTCAAGGCCTCGCGCGGCATCGAGGACATCTACGAGCTGACCTACATCCGCAAGGATGGCAGCCGCTTTCCGGCGGTGGTGTCGGTCACGGCGCTGCGCGACGACCAAAACGC